>ENA-OQJX01000025-OQJX01000025.1-human-gut-metagenome-genome-assembly--contig:-NODE-25-length-90102-cov-6.046435_pt1 | contig 90102 bp, 83 predicted proteins | sample MGYA00242615_ERZ504782 | MGnify/ENA primary metagenome ERZ504782 (study PRJEB26092, sample SAMD00036354) | human gut metagenome | host: Homo sapiens | study: EMG produced TPA metagenomics assembly of... | reverse complement strand
CTGAACTAACGCACCAAAATGTTTCTTGGCGGTCCGGACGGGACTCGAACCCGCGACCCCATGCGTGACAGGCATGTATTCTAACCAACTGAACTACCGAACCATTACTTTTTCAAGTGCTATTCCTCTGAATTGCGATGCAAAAGTAGGTGGTTTATTTGAATTATGCAAGAGTTACACACATATATTTTTTATTATTTTTCAATCATCTCTGATAATAAACCTTTTACACCGAAACTTTTTTATTCATATTCTGAAAGACACATCCGTTTTTGTCTTGCTATTATTCCATAGTTCCGTCTGTTATGCTTTGCAAGCACCCTTACTAAGCAAAAAATGTAGGAACAGAAGAATCCATTTTTGCCAAAAAGGAACGGATTCCAAGCAGATTCATAGCCGATAAAAATACAATAACCCCTACGATATGGGAAATATTTGTATTCCACTAATGTTCAACACTTTGACAAATATCATGTTTATTAAAAAATATTACCTCTGCGGGTAATTCGAAATAAACAGGATAGAAAACCAAATTTCATGCACTACTATTTCGATTTAGACCAGCGGGTATTTGAGGAAACCATACAATAAGCCAAGAATGGCAAACCAGCCAGTTTATCACAAATAACATCTATTCTGCAACTTTTCATAAAGCAGACATCTATATGTCATGATAATTTGTTAGTTTTGCAGTTCAATATAAAAAAGGAAGCAACAATGGATGTCGCCATTATCAAATACAATGCCGGAAATATTTATTCTGTGAGTTACGCACTGAAGAGGCTGGGAGTCGAAGCAACAATCACAGCAGATCCGGAACTGTTATGTAAAGCGGATAAAGTAATCTTTCCGGGTGTCGGTGAAGCCCAGACCACAATGGAACACCTGAAAGAGCATAAACTGGATGCGATTATAAAAGGATTGAAGCAACCTGTTTTAGGCATTTGCCTCGGCATGCAGTTGATGTGCCGCCATTCGGAAGAAGGTGATGCGGATTGCTTAGGCATTTTCGATACAGAAGTAAAACGTTTCATTCCGCAGCAACACGCAGATAAAGTTCCGCACATGGGATGGAATACGATTACGGATGTTAAAGACGGACTGTTCAACAAGCAATTGGAAAACAAGTTTGTTTATTTCGTACACAGTTATTATGTACCCGTAAACAAATATACCGCCGCAACAACCGAATATATTCTCCCGTTCAGCGCTTCCCTGCATAAAGACAATTTCTATGCGACTCAGTTCCACCCGGAAAAAAGCGGTTCGGTCGGCGAGGTTATATTAAGTAACTTTTTAAAACTGTAATGTGATATGATAGAGTTGATTCCGGCAATAGATATGATCGACGGGAAATGCGTACGCCTCACCCAAGGTGATTACGACACCCAGAAAGTGTATAACGAAGATCCTCTGGAGGTAGCCAAGATGTTTGAAGATCATGGCATCAGGCGCCTGCATGTGGTAGACTTGGACGGAGCGCGGCAAGGGCGGATCATCAACTACCGTATGTTGGAACGGCTGGCGACACGTACTTCGCTGATCATTGATTTCGGAGGTGGACTGAAACAGGAAGGAGACCTGGAAATTGCTTTCGAAAGCGGTGCGCAGATGGTTACGGGCGGAAGCATCGCCGTGAAGAATCCGGAAATATTCACTTCCTGGATCACCAAGTTTGGTCCGGAGAAAATCATTCTCGGAGCTGATGCCAAAGATAAGATGATCGCGATAAGCGGATGGGAAGAGACGACAGACAAAGAACTGATCCCTTTCATCCAGGATTATTACGACAAAGGGATCACGAAGACAATCTGTACGGACATCAGTCGCGACGGCATGTTGCAAGGACCTGCCATCGAATTATATAAGGAGATACGGGAACAGATACCTCTGCTTTACCTGATAGCCAGCGGAGGCGTCAGTTCCATACAAGATATTGAAAAACTGGCTGAAGCGGGTATTCCGGCTGTCATCTTCGGTAAAGCGATTTACGAAGGGAAGATACAACTGAAAGACTTGATCCGCTTCACCTGATAAAAACGAATGATTATATATGCTTGCCAAGAGAATAGTACCTTGTTTGGACATAAAAGATGGGAAAACCGTTAAGGGAATTAATTTCGTAAACTTCCGCGATGCCGGCGACCCGGTCGAACTGGGGGCACAATACAGCCGGGAGGGAGCAGACGAGTTGGTATATTTAGATATAACCGCTTCGCACGAAGGACGTAAGACATTTACGGAACTGGTCAAGAAGGTAGCGGCCAATATCAGCATTCCTTTCACGGTTGGCGGCGGCATCAACGAGCTGAAAGATGTAGAGCGCCTGTTGAGCGCCGGAGCCGATAAGGTTTCCATCAACTCGGCAGCCCTGCGTAATCCGGAACTGATCGAAGAGATTGCCAAAAATTTCGGCAGCCAGGTATGTGTGGTGGCCATCGATGCAAATTTCGAAACGGGCGACTGGATATGCTACCTGAATGGCGGACGTATTCCAACGGAAAAACATCTCTTTCAGTGGGCGGCAGAAGCAGAAAGCCGGGGAGCCGGGGAAATCCTGTTTACCAGCATGACACACGATGGCGTGAAAGACGGCTACGCCAACGAGGCGTTGGCCACACTGGCTGACAACCTGCACATTCCGGTCATTGCTTCGGGAGGAGCCGGAAAAATGGAGCACTTCCGCGACACATTCGCCCAAGGAAAGGCGGATGCGGCATTGGCGGCAAGCGTGTTTCATTTCGGGGAAATCGGCATAGGAACTTTGAAACAGTATCTCCACGAAGAAGGGATCAACGTCCGTCTCTGACGCTACGGCAGAAAACAACCGTTTCCTTATAGGGAAACTCTCGTTACATGCCGATGAAACTGTTGTTACATACCTATGGAACTGTTGTTCCATGCCTATGAAACCGAAAACGGATGCTGAAAGATAAAGAAACGCATACGGATGAATTAAGAACAATATAATAGTCAGATAAAAAATGAAATTAGATTTTGAAAAAATGGGCGGCCTGATTCCCGCCATCGTTCAGGACTACAACACAAACAAGGTATTGATGTTGGGCTTTATGAACGAAGAAGCTTACGAAGAAACAAAAACGACCGGTAAAGTGACATTCTTCAGCCGAACGAAAAACCGTATCTGGATGAAAGGTGAAACCAGCGGAAACACCCTGCAGGTAGTCACCATCGCAGCTGACTGCGACAACGACACACTGTTGATCAAGGCTATTCCCGCCGGTCCCGTATGCCATACAGGCGCCGACACTTGTTTCGGCGAAAAGAATGTGGAAGATATCATGTTCTTCAAATACTTGCAGAACTTCATCGAACAGCGTCGCCAGGAAATGCCGGAAGGTTCTTACACCACTACCCTGTTCCAGAAAGGTATCAACCGCATGGCACAGAAAGTAGCGAAGAAGCCGTCGAAACAGTTATTGAAGCGACTAACGGGACAGACGAGCGCCTCGTTTATGAAGCTGCCGACATGATCTACCACCTGATCGTATTATTGACAAGCAAAGGACTTCGAATCGAAGACCTCGCACGCGAACTAAAAAGCAGACATAAAGGATAATAACAATGGAAGAGACAACCCTGCTCAAACTGGATAAAGTGGAAATCTGCCGTGAAGAGAATGTGATCCTTCATGAAGCTTCCTTTACGCTCCACAATGGAGAATTTGTGTATGTGATCGGAAAAGTCGGTTCCGGCAAGAGCAGTCTGTTGAAATCTTTGTACTGCGAAATTCCCATCAACCAAGGGGACGCATGGCTGCTGGACTATAACCTCTGCAAGATGAAACGGAAAGACATTCCTTACTTGCGCAGGAAATTAGGAATTGTCTTTCAGGACTTCCAGCTTCTGACCGATCGCTCGGTACACAAAAACCTCGAATTCGTCCTGAAAGCAACCGGATGGAAAAAGAAAAGCGAGATAAAAGAACGTATCGACAACGTGCTGTTTCAAGTCGGAATGCAGGACAAAGGCTACAAGATGCCGCACGAGCTTTCGGGAGGCGAACAGCAGCGTATCGTGATCGCCCGCGCTTTGCTGAATGATCCGGTATTGATCCTTGCAGACGAGCCGACCGGAAATTTAGACCCGGAGACAAGCGGGCAAATCGTACAACTGCTGCACGACATTTGCCGCAAAGGAACGGCCGTCGTCATGACGACTCACAACTACACGCTGGTACATAATTATCCCGCGCGTATAGTAAAATGTGAGAATGCCTGCCTAAGTGATGTTGGAGAATAATTTTTTATGTAACTTTGCACACGCATTTAAAGCGAAGAAGAACAAATTAATATAGTAAAAGAAAATGAAAGTTTTAAAGTTTGGCGGTACTTCTGTGGGATCTGCACAGAGAATGAAAGGTGTAGCAAAACTGATTACGGGAGAACGTAACATTGTAGTCTTGTCTGCCATGTCCGGTACAACCAACTCATTGGTTGAAATCTCGGATTACTTGTACAAGAAAAACCCTGACGGAGCAAACGAAGTCATCAATAAACTGGCTCAGAAATATTATGGCCATATTGAAGAACTCTACAGCACCGACGAATATAAGCAGAAAGCCAAAGAACTGATAAAACATCATTTCGATCATATCCGCACGTTTACGAAAGATCTTTTCACACTGTTTGAAGAAAAGGTTGTCCTGGCTCAGGGCGAACTGATTTCTACCGGTATGATGAACCTCTATCTGAACGAATGCGGCGTGAACTCCGTTCTGATTCCGGCATTGGATTATATGCGTACTGACAAGAACGCAGAACCGGACCCTGTGTATATTAAAGAAAAACTTGTCAAATTATTAGACGAACACAAAGACGCAGACCTCTTCATCACACAAGGCTACATCTGCCGAAATGCCTACGGCGAGATCGACAACCTGCAGCGTGGCGGCAGCGACTACAGCGCCTCTCTGATCGGTGCGGCTATCGGCGCAGAAGAAATTCAGATATGGACAGACATCGACGGTATGCACAACAACGATCCGCGTATCGTTGAAAAGACATCGCCGGTTCGCCACCTGCATTTCGAAGAAGCTGCCGAACTGGCCTACTTCGGGGCCAAGATCCTGCATCCTACCTGCATCCTACCGGCCAAGCTGAATAACATCCCTGTCCGTTTGTTGAACACGATGCAGCCGGAAGCTCCGGGCACCATGATTTCCAACATGACGGAAAAAGGAAAAATCAAAGCCGTCGCCGCAAAAGACAATATCACTTCCATCAAGATCAAGAGTGGCCGTATGCTGTTGGCTACCGGATTCTTGCGTAAGGTGTTCGAAATATTCGAAAACTACCAGACTCCTATCGACATGGTAACGACTTCCGAAGTAGGCGTTTCCGTTACGATCGACAATCGCAAACATCTGGAAGAGATTGTGGACGACCTGAAAAAATATGGAACGGTTACGGTGGACGAAGATATGGTGATCGTTTGCGTAGTAGGCGATTTGGAATGGGACAATGTCGGTTTCGAAGCCCGCATTGTCCAGGCAATGAAGGATGTCCCGGTACGAATGATCTCGTACGGAGGTAGCAACTACAACGTCTCGCTCCTTGTTAAAGCTTCCGACAAAACACGAGCATTGCAAGCATTAAGCGATCATTTATTCAACAATAAAGCATAAACAAAAAAGATGGCGTATCGAATCAATCAATACGCCATCCTTTTTCATAAGGTACAACAAAAAAGAAAGGGCCGTCTTCACAGATGACCCTTTCTGACCAAAACCTTAACTATGAAAAAATTTACGTGCTACAAATATAGATATACTTTTTTAATTACCAAAAGAAATTCAAAAAAAATGATATTAAAAGGTACATTTCCTATAGAAAAGTTCAAATCACTGGAAACTCCCTTCTATTTTTACGATATAAAGCTGCTGAAAGAAACGCTCAATATGGTGAAAACGGAAGCCGGAAAGTATGGCTATCATGCCCACTATGCAGTCAAGGCGAACGCTAATCCCCGTATCTTGTCTGTTATCGCTGAATACGGTCTGGGAGCCGATTGTGTGAGTGGCGGTGAAATACAGGCTGCACTCGATGCAGGTTTCCCTGCCTGCAAAATCGTTTATGCCGGTGTCGGCAAAGCAGATTGGGAGATCAACTTAGGCTGGACAACGATATTTTCTGCTTCAACGTAGAATCGGCCGCCGAATTGGAAATCCTGGACGAACTGGCTGCCGCCAAAAACAAAGTAGCCCCGATCGCCCTCCGTATCAACCCAGAAGTAGATGCTCATACACATGCCAAGATTACAACCGGCATGAAGGAAAACAAATTCGGTATCAACCTGAGTCAGCTCGGACAGGTGTTGGACTTGGTCAGCCACCTGGAACATATTAAACTGATCGGCATCCATTGCCATATCGGTTCACAGATTACAGACATGGCTGCTTTCCGTGGCTTGGTAATCCGTGTCAATGAAATTCAGGAAGAACTGGAAGCGCGTGGAATAAAAGTTGAGAATCTGAATTTCGGTGGTGGTCTCGGAATCGATTACTATCACCCGAATCATTTGCCTATCCCGGCATTCGACAACTATTTTGCCGTATTCAACAAACTGTTGCAACTTCGTCCGGGACAGCAAGTTCATTTCGAGCCGGGACGTTCCATCGTCGCACAATGTGGTTCGCTAATTTCTAAAGTGCTGTATGTGAAAGTCGGTGAAACGAAGAAATTCTGTATTTTAGACGCCGGCTTCACCGAGCTGATCCGCCCGGCCATGTACGACGCATACCACCGCATGGAAAATATCACCAGCGACGAAGAAGTTGAAGTTTATGACGTTGTCGGCCCGATCTGCGAATCGTCCGACGTATTCGGTAAAGATGTCGAACTGAACCGTGCTCATCGTGGCGACCTGATCGCCCTCCGTTCCGCAGGCGCTTACGGCGAAGTGATGGCTTCGCAATATAACTGCCGGAAGTTGCCGGTGGCTTATTATTCGGATATGCTATAAACAACAAAACTGTCCTGTTCCCGCGCTTGACGCGGGATCGCACTAAAACTGCCACTATAAACATCTGATTGATAAGGTCGGTTCTTTTGCGGCCCCGCGTCAAGCGCGGGGACAAGGGGACTTGTATTTTTTCACATTAACTTACTAATCTATCAATTTAAAACCTTACATTTGTGATATTTATTTACTAAGTCTAACATTATAAAATTACCGCGTATGAAAACACATGCAAACAATCCTCCAAGTTCAGGCTGTATCTCTATCCTCATGCTGCTCTTTTTATGCTTATCATTCTCTTGTTCTAATGAGGATATGCAAGAGAATCTATCAGGGAAAGAAGCAAAGGAGAAATGTCCGGCATATGTCAGAGGAACAAATCCTGAAACAAATAAAGGCCATGCATGGGTTGTGGATAGTCAACGCCGCAGTATGAACACGACCTACGATAAATACGAAAAAGACGATGGTTATGACATCTAGCGTATTTACATTGAAAAACATGCGGAAAGCGGTCCTCTTTCTTTTCATTGCAATTGGGGGAATAATGGTCTCTCCGACGGCTGGTATGTAGAAGGCGGTTTCCTCAAATACCAGAAGGATTTACAAATGATCAATGTTAAACCTTAAATATAAATCCATCATCATGAAAAAATCTTTTATCTTTTTCTAATGATATTCGGTATCCAATCCGGCAGCACAGCACAAAGTCAGTGGTCTTTCGGGCCTAAAATCGGTTTGGGAATATCAGATGTGTCGGTTACAGGCATAGACCATAATTCTCGTACTGGCGTTACTGCCGGATTATTTGGAGAATACAGGATTCAGAACTTCGCATTAGAAGCTGATTTTTTATATGCGAACCAGGGTTTCAAATGGAATAAGGATGCTATTGAAGAGAACTATCTGCTAATTCCTCTGAAAGTCAAATTATATATGCCTTACATATTGAAAGGACTAAACATTTTTGCCGGACCGCAATTGGATCTTTGCATAAAAAGAAACGATTGGATTTGGCTATTGATGTCCGGCGAAGATGGGGCAGGAACGGGTAAACAAAACATTCCCTATCAAAACACATTAGCCTCCATCACTTTCGGCTTAGGCTATCGCTTCGACTTCGGGCTGGACCTGGCATTCAGTTATAATGCCGGGATCGTCTCAAATGTAAAAGAGTACTCCGACAAAAACTGCGTTTTCCAGCTCACTGCCGGTTACGACCTTTGCAAGCTGTTCAAGCTTTGCGGGAAGAAATGACCCTTAGCCTCATAAAAAAAGCGGAGATCCCTGCCATCCCCGCTTTTTCTTTTTTGTCCTCCGGGCTTACAATTCGCCGGGGCGTTCGTCTCCTCCGCCTCCGGCAGGAGGGGTCGGCGTGATGTCGCCCTTACCTGTGCTCCCCCCTTCCGGCGCCGAGGCGATGGGAAGTGACGGTCCGGTAATGATCCAGACGAGTGTTCCAATACGTGATCAGTTCGGCATATTTCTCGTCGCCATTAATCAGGCAACGTGCATTGAGATGCTTGACCACATCTGCATAAGCCGCATCGCAGATCGGACGCGTTTGGGCAATCACCTGTTTTTTCACCTGTTCCGTCCGTTCGCCCGTGCGTCCCGAACTCAATGAGGCGCAAAGGTCGTTCGCCTTTTTCAAAGCATCGATCCAACTGGAGAGTTTTAGCTTTTCAACATCATCCTTGTACTTGTCAGACTGCAGTTCCTGCAGGAAATTGTCCATCATCCCCGTCTGGTCGTCATACGCACGCGCCTGTCCTCCCTGGAAGGCAGACACCAACGGGTCCATGTGGGCACCGACAGCCTTGATGAGCGGGTCATAATGTCGCTGGGTGGTCAGGATCTGTTCGATGATACCGATATGGAAATCGTCGCGATCCGCATCCGCAGCGTTCATTTGAGGGGTTATGGCGCTCTGTTAACTATTTGACAGGGGCAAAGATAGCCTTTTATATAGATCGGCAACCATTTTACGGCGATAAAATCAAAAATCATCCGTACATTTGCACTACCAAAGACAATATAATATCGATGAGCGAAAATTTACTTACATTCTCTACCCTTGAACTACTCCTGGCAGGAATTACAGGTGTGTTGTTTATCATACAAATACTTTATTATCTGGTTACATATGCACGCCCGTTACGTGCCGCAAAGACAGCCGGAAGCACGGAACAGGCTACGGTGGACAAAGAAACCCAACCTGTCTCTGTCATTGTTTATGCTCACGGCGAACCAGAAGATTTACGCAATAACCTGCCGGTATTGCTGAACCAGGATTATCCGGATTATGAGGTCATTGTCGTCAACGATGGTTCCGATGCCGACAGTGAAGACATTTTGAAACTATTTTCAAATGAATACAAGAACCTCTATTATACATACGTGCCTGTAGACACTCAATACCTGAGCCATAAAAAACTTGCGCTCACAATGGGAATCAAGGCTGCCCGGCATGACATCCTCCTTTTCACCGAAGCAGACTGCCGTCCGATCAGTCCTAAATGGATCAAGGCAATGGTCAATTCCTACAATACCGAAACAGATATTGTTTTAGGTTTTTGCGCGTATCGCCATACAAAAGGGTTCCTACACAAGCTCATTGCTTATGATAACCTGACCAATGGGTTACAAATGATATCTTCGGCCCTCTCCCATCATCCCTTCACCGGAAACGGTCGGAACCTTTCCTATCGCAAGAAACTATTCTTTGACCACAAAGGTTACTCCAAGTCCCTCAACCTTCATGCCGGAGCAGATGATCTGTTCATCAACGAAGTCTCGAATTCCACCAATACACAAGTACAACTCTCGTCTGATTCCATCATCGAGATGAACAAAATAGAGGATTCCGGAACCTGGAGAGAAATGAAAGCCTCCCGCTCCGCCACCAAACGTTTTTACAAAGGATGTTCCTTAACTTTTTACCGGATGGAAATCGTCAGTTATCTATTTTTCGGGATTGCAGCAATTTCCACCTTCATCGCCGGGCTTTTAGGAAACTGGCTACTTTCGATACTGGCAGGATTACTTTTGATCTTCCGGTTCACAGTCAAAGCGTTCGTTTATAAAAAATCAGCTCTACTCCTGCAACAAAACCCGTTGACCGTCTGGCTTCCCTTGCTGGAAATCGCTCAACCGGCCTATGACATATATGTCCGTATCTACAGAATGTTCAACGGAAAAAAAGATTTTACCAATAATGTAGCATAAAACAATATGCCAATCAGACAATATACCAATTGGCACATTATTATTCAAACCGAATACTTTTTGCCGGATGGATTTTGGTTATCAGATAAGAAGGTCCGAGCATCATTAACATAGCAGCGGTCAATGTACCGATGTTCAGCAAAACAATGGAAAAGACGGTCAAGTCGATAGGAACCGCATCCAAATAATAAACGGACGGATCGAGCTTTACAACACGAAAATAAGATTGAACGAGACAAAGTACGATTCCGATCAAATTGCCCCATATCATCCCTTTTCCAATCAGAAAAAAGGATATATAGAGGAATATCTTGCGGATACTGGTGTTATTTTCACCCAAAGCTTTCAAAATACCGATCATGTTCGTCCGTTCCAAAATAATAATCAACAGCCCCGAAATCATGGTGAAGCCGGCAACGGCCAGGATCAGTACCAAGATCACCACCACGTTGATATCCTGCACCTCCAGCCAGTCGAATATCATCGGATTCAGTTCTTTGATGGAGCGGGTATAATATGTGTTGCCATTCCGGTCCTGCTTCTCGGCAATATCAAAATACAAATCTTCGGCAATCCGGTCCAAATGATCATAATCAGCCACTTGCAATTCCAAACCGCCCACCTCGTCGGGTGCCCAACCATTCAAGCGGCGTATCTGACGGATATCGGCTATCACAAACAGCTTGTCATAATCGACAAAACCCGTTTCATAAATACCTGTTATATGGAATTTACGGGCACGCACTTCATCCTGCACAAAATAAGTTAAAAAGGAATCACCCACTTTCAGGCCCAACAGATTAGCCAGATAACGGGAGATCAACACATCCGTAGACGCCTTATCGGTAGGAAGGGTGAACAATTCACCTTCTTTCAAATTATTACGGAAAAAAGTCCAGTCGTAGTTCTCATCTACTCCTTTCAGGACAATCCCCTGAAAGTCGGTATCTGTTTTCAGGATTCCCGGCTTCGTAGCAAAAGCCTCCACATGCGTAATGCCCGGAAAAGCTTTCAAGTAATCCAGCAACGAGTCGCTTACAGCAATCGGAGTCGATTCATAGGAAGCATTATTATCGAAGTTCGTGATCTGGATATGAGAGCCGAAACCGATCACCTTATTCCGGATCTCCTTCTTAAAACCAATGACTATAGCCACCGAAAGGATCATGACAGCCAGTCCCAAGGCTATTCCGATCATAGCAATACGAACAACAGGAGGAGTAGCCTGCCGGTTTCCCTCTTTGCTGAAATAGATACGTTTTGCTATAAAATACTCTAGGCTCAAAGCAATAGACAATTAACTATTGACAACTGACAATTTGGGATTGACAGGTTTTAATTGTCAATTATTCATTGTCAATTATCAATTCATTTATACTGTTTTCCCCGGATATGCCTCCAGCGCCTTCTGAAGCACCACGAGTGCCTGCGCCAGGTCTTCTTTTTTCAGAACGTAAGCCATACGGACTTCATTCTTCCCCAGTCCCGGGGTCGTATAGAAACCGGAAGCCGGGGCCATCATAACCGTCTGCCCTTCATATTCGAAATCACTCAAGCACCAGGCACAGAACCTATCAGCATCATCCACCGGTAATTTGGCTACCGTATAGAAAGCTCCCATCGGAATCGGAGAATACACCCCCGGAATACGATTCAAGCCGTCGATCAAACATTTACGCCGTTCGACATATTCATCATACGTCTCACGGGCATATTCTTCGGAAGCATCCAAAGAAGCCTCGGCTGCAATCTGGCCAATCAGCGGCGGACTCAAACGGGCTTGACAAAACTTCATAACGGCATTGCGGACCTCGGCATTCTTTGTGATCAGCGCACCGATACGGATACCACATTCCGAATAACGCTTCGACACCGAGTCGATCAGCACAACATTTTGTTCGATCCCTTCCAAATGACAAGCGGAAATATAGGGTGAACCGGTGTATATAACTCACGATACACTTCATCCGAGAACAGATAAAGATCATATTTCTTTACGATATCCCGTATCTGGTTCATTTCACGGCGAGAATATAAATACCCGGTCGGATTATTGGGGTTACAGATCAAGATCGCTTTAGTACGCTCATTGATCAACTCTTCGAATTTTTCTACTTTCGGCAGAGAAAAACCTTCCTCGATCGTCGTCGTTACCGTACGGATCACCGCCCCCGCCGAAATGGCAAAGGCCATATAGTTGGCATAGGCTGGCTCAGGCACGATAATTTCATCACCCGGATTCAGACAACTCAGGAAAGCGAACAATACGGCTTCCGAACCACCAGTCGTAATGATAATATCATCCGCCGCCAGATTTATATCATACTTCTTATAATATCCTACTAATTTTTCACGATAGCTACGATATCCCTGACTGGGACTGTATTCCAACACCGACCGATCGATCGTCCGGATCGCATCCAATGCCGCTTGCGGGGTAGGCAGGTCAGGTTGACCGATATTCAAGTGATAGACATGAACACCTCTCTGTTTGGCAGCATCAGCCAACGGGGCAAGTTTCCGAATTGGGGAAGCCGGCATATCGACTCCTCGTTGTGAAATATTAGGCATTACTATTACGGTTTGTTTTTAGAATGAGGCAAAGGTATACATTTTAGTTGAAAGTTGAAAGTTGAGAGTTGAAAGTTGAGAGCGAAAATAACTTTCAACTTTCAACTTTCAACTCTTTAAATTCCCGGACGCGGTGAATCCTTACTTGCATGCATAGTCGAGATAAAGGCATTCGGGTCGATTTCCTTCACTTCATCTTTCAGGCGGGGCAGGTCTTTACGTTCGGCAATGGTAAAGATGATCTCTTTTTCCTTTCCTTCATACATACCGCGACCATGCAGGAAAGTACCGCGCATCCCCATCTTTCCGACAATCAGTTCTTTTACCTCTTGCGTTTTCTTCGAAACGATAAACACCGCCCGGTTGGGATTCTCGGTCTGAAACATTTCCACCACTTTTCCGAATACGAAGATAGCAAACCAGGAGTACAAAGGCACCGCCCAATCCTGGAATACAAGCAACCCCAACATCACCACAGTCGAGTCTATGACGATAATCATATTGCTTACCTTCAAATTAGAATTTTGGGCGATCACACGGGCCAACACATCCGTACCGGCACTCGTACTCTGCGCACGGAACACACACGTCACTCCAAGTCCTAAAATTGCGCCACCATAAAAACAAGCAATAAAACTGTCATTCTCAACCAAAGGCTGATTGGCAAACAGATATGAAAAACTATCTGTAAAAATGGATATCAAGACAAAAGTCACAATTGTTTTCGGTCCCGATGCCAAACCAAGTTTTTTCATGGCCAAAAGTAACAAAGGCACATTAAAACAAAGAGCAGTCGCTCCCATCGGCAATCCTTCGGGCATAAAGGAGAAAAGCCCCTGCGTCACGTGGTGCAAAACAATCGATATACCATACACCCCTCCCGGTACGATTTTATAAGGTGCAAGAAATAAACTGTAACTAAGTGCCTGTAAAAAAGCACCGATAACAATCAAAGTGTAGTCTGCTACATTTTTTCTCAGTGTGGTATTAGAAACCAGATTAAGCGGTTGTTCCATGTTTGCGTTGCTGTTCGATTTTTGTGTTGTTCATTATTTGTTAAAACAGCGCAAAGATAGATAAAAAGAAGAGATTGTACACATAAAGCATACAATCTCTCCCGCTATCAAAAATAACCTGATTCAGATTGAATTATCAGAAATTCAAAGTGCGGTTATTGTTATTTGTCACATTCAACAGAACCACATATTTGCGATACTGTTCCGGTGTAAGAACCTTCTTCATCAACTTCAGATTTCCATAAACAGCCTGGCGCATCTTTTTGTCACGCATTTTTTCACTTGCCCGGAGACTTTCTCCCTGCATATCCAGAAAATACTCGTTGATATTTGCTACTTCATTGGCCTGATAAGAGGACAACTGCAAATAGTTGCTCAATTTTTCAAAGTTAATAGCAAACGGTTCTTTACTCACATTGTTACGGCTCTCGCGTGCAAAACCCATTGTTGCACATAATAAAACGGCTGCAACAGCCATACCTAAACGTCTCATAATACCTAAACATTAAATTGTTAAACCTAAACACAGGGGCCATCTGCCCCTTTCTTTTTACCTTTTATCTTTTCGTTACTACAAATATAACAATATGTTTTATAACATTGTTCTTGAATATACTCAAATATTGTTAACGATTAGCAAATTGGATATTATTTAACAATTAAGAAATCTTTTTGAAGTACAAATGCAATATTTACTACAAATAAGATACCATATTCTTTATTAATAGACCAAATTAATAAACGCTCCGGTATTAATATCGAAAACTCCGTTATGGCTACTTGCAAACCAGACGACCTTCTATTTACAGAGCCAGCCTGGGTTGGGACTCCAATTCAAGCAAGAACTTTTTAGCCGAAAGCCCGCCGCCGTAACCTGTCAGCGAACGATCACTGCCGATCACCCGATGACAGGGTGCGAATATCGATATGGAATTTGCGCCGTTGGCATTGGCAACCGCACGGACAGCTTTGGGCATACCGATACGCAAGGCCATTTCTCCATAAGAGACCGTCTTTCCGAAAGGTATTTTCAACAGTTCGTTCCACACAGCCTTTTGAAAGTCCGTACCAACGAAAAGAAGCGGCAAATCGAACTCTTTACGCTTTCCGGCAAAAAACTCGTCGAGTTGCTTTGCTGCTTTCTCAATTACTTCCGATGTGCCAACCTCGAATTCGGCACACAGCATCCGTTTCAACCGCCGGTCTACATGATCGCGATGTTTTTCCACCTGCCAGTCACATAAGCAGAGTTTATCACCAAACGAACCGAGCAACAGCAGGCCGCAAGGCGATTCGTAATGTTGTACCTTAATACTATTGTTTTTCTCTTTCTTCATAATAAACTTATACTAATAATTTATGCTTCTCATACGAGGGCCTCACCCAACGCAGATAAACGCCAAGCGAAGCCAGGCAACAACCGGCTCCCACTCCATAGGCCACAGCCAATCCGGCACAGGAAGCGATAAAACCGGCCGAAAGCATTCCAATACCGACCCCAAAATCAAAAGAGGTCAGATAAGTAGAGGTCGCCGTACCGCGCATATTATGCGGAGCGACATTGACAAAGAGGCATTGGAAAGCCGGAACCCCTACTCCGTACCCGATGCCAATCATCAAGGCGCAGGCAAAGAAAACCCAAGACTGGTGGACAGTCGCAAACACGGTAAACGTCACCAGCAAGCAGACCGAAGAGCAGACCGACACCCAATGTATCTTCCCATGATCGACCAATCTGCCGGAGATCAGGCGCGACGTTCCTACTCCTATCGCCATATAAATAAAGAAATAGCCCGGATCGGCCACCTCTATTTCCTTTCCGTACAAAACAACAAAAGAGGTAATCATCCCATAAGGAATAGCCACCAGGATATAAGCAAGCGCAGCCGGCAACGCCTTCACCAGGATAAAACGGTCGAGGGAAAAATGCGGCCGCGGCACCTTTTCCCGCTTCGGATAGCGGATCAGGCAAACCGAACCGACTCCGACAAAAGCCGCCGCCCAACCGATCGAGACAACCGGATGAAACCCGCCTTTCCCATAGATGGCAACGGCCACCAACGGCGCCAGCGACATCGCCAGGTTGATCGTCAGACCGTAAAACCCCATTCCTTCGCCGCGCCGGGAGGAAGGGATCACATCGATCGCAATCGTATTTCCGGCAACCGAAGTCAACCCCATAAAGCCACCCTGAATGAAACGGACAGCCATAATAGTCAGCATCGTCGTGGCGATCAGATATCCTCCGAACATGAAAGCAAAAACAAAGAAGGCGAAAAGGTATAACGGCTTACGCGAAAAACAATCCACTAAAAAACCCGAAAAAGGCCGGACACAGAGCAAGCCGATCGTATAGCTGGACAAAGCGATCCCCACACTCGCCGTATCGATTCCTAAAACTTCCACCAGATAGACCGGCATCGTCGGCATCAGCATATAAAAAGAGAAGTTCATCAGGAAATAGGAAATACAGCATTGCACGAAATTCCGGTTCCACAATATGGGTTTACGATCTTCCATTTTATTCACGCCAGCTCGCTTAATTCCAGCCAGCGCATTGTCTTTTCGTCTATTTCTTCTATTACTTTTGCGATTCGTCCGGATTTGGCCAGCAGCTCGTCATTACTCAACATGCCACTGCTCATGGCCGTTTCTAACTCGGCTTTTTCGGCTTCGAGCTGAGGAATCTCGACTTCGAGCGCTTCAAACTCCTTGCGTTCCTTGAAAGTCAGTTTCTTTTTCTGCTCCTTTTCAGGACGCGGCGTTTTCTCCACAGCAGAAGCCATTTTTGCCTGGCGTGCCGCTTCAGCTTCTTTTTCCAACTGGTCCTGCACCTCTTTCCATTCACGATATTGCGTGTAGTTGCCCGGAAAATCCTTTATATCGGCATTCCCCCGGAACACCAGCAGATGATCAACCACCTTATCCATAAAATAGCGGTCGTGCGACACGACGATCGCACATCCTTTGAAATTACGCAGATACTCCTCCAGCACATTCAACGTAACGATGTCCAGGTCGTTCGTCGGCTCATCGAGCACAAGAAAGTTCGGGCTACGCATCAAGACCGTGCAAAGATACAAACGGCGTTTTTCTCCCCCACTCAGCTTGTAAACGTAGTTATGCTGTTTCTCCGGAGCAAAAAGGAAATAGTTCAGGAACTGTGAAACACCCATCTTCTTCCCGTCACCCAAATCGACATATTCCGCGATATTCTGGACCACATCGATCACCTTCATCTGCTCGTCGAACTGGAGGCCGTCCTGGCTGTAATAACCGAACCGAACCGTTTCGCCCACGTCAAAACGGCCACTGTCAGGCTCCACTTCCCCCATCAGCATCTTGATAAAAGTGGATTTTCCCGTTCCGTTATTCCCGACAATCCCCATCTTTTCGTAACGGGCGAATACATAATTGAAATCTTCCACGATCTTCAGATCACCGAAACTTTTCGAGACATGCTCCGCCTCGAAAATCTTCGATCCGATATACGAAGCCTTCACATCCAGATTGACGTTACCGGCTCATGCTGCTGTTTGGCTTTCTTTTCCAGCTCGTAAAAAGCATCGATCCGGTACTTCGCCTTTGTCCCGCGAGCCTGCGGCTGGCGGCGCATCCAGTCGAGCTCCTTGCGAAGCAGGTTGCTGGCCCGATCCACCTCGGCATTCAACGCATCCATCCGCTCCTGTCGTTTTTCCAAATAATAGCTGTAATTCCCCTTATACTGATAAATCTGTTTCCGGTCTATCTCGATAATCTCGCTACAGACACGGTCTAGAAAATAACGGTCGTGCGTCACCATCAAAATACTAATGTTCGCGCGAGAAAGATATCCTTCCAACCATTCAGTCATTTCCAAATCCAGGTGGTTGGTCGGCTCGTCAAGGATGATCAGTTCGGGATCGGTGATCAGTACGTTTGCCAAAGCCACCCTTTTCAACTGCCCACCGGAAAGCGTTTCCACCTTTTGGTCGAAATTATAAATCTTCAGCTGTCCTAAAATCTGCTTGGCACGCTGTTCATAATCCCAAGCTTTCAGGTTATCCATCCTGAGCAGGATATCTTCGAGGTTGGAATGATCACCGCTTGCCATCGCCTGTTCATATTCGGCAATCAGACGCACTGTCTCGTTCGGAGAGTAAAAGCACGCTTGCAAAACGGTCAGGCCATCCGGATAATGCGGCGTCTGTTCCAGATAGCCAACCCGAAGATCGTTTCGGAACACAACAGCCCCGCTGTCATAATCCTCTTTTCCGGCTATGATATTCAGCAAGGTCGTTTTCCCCGTACCATTCTTGGCTATCAGTCCGACCTTCTGCCCTTGCGCGATTCCGAAAGTGATATCTTCGAATAAGATCAAATCGCCGAAGCTTTTCGTCAACTTATCTATTTGTAAATAGCTTATCATATATTCATATCTGCTTTAAATGCAGGACAAAGATACAAAAAGATCAGGCACGGCGGATGGTATTATTTTGTATAATTCATGCCAGTCTAATTTGTCTTCGCCAATGTCGTGCATATTTTCGACGTTGTCGTGTATATTCCCGACATTGTCGTTTATATTCTCGACATTGTCGAAAACAAATTACATAAGCATCCGCGGGGTAACTTCCCTGCATGGAAACTCCGGTTGCCCTGCGACGATTTAAACATATATGCCGGACAAATCTAAACAATCACCTTAACAAAGGTGTTTCTCTCATAATAAATTCTTAATTTTGTCACGTTGAATTAAATTTAATAAACATACTATGTTGACAACAATGATCATCGTGTTCCTGGTCGGATATTTGCTTATTGCCCTGGAACATCCGCTAAAAATCAATAAAGCGGGAACAGCACTCCTGACCGGAACAATCCTTTGGGTTTTATATACATTGGGAGCTCCTCAATTCATTCCGGCTGCTTCTGCCGAGGAATTTAAACTTTTTTTAGACGCATTCCCGTTCATGAAGGATCTGCCCTACGCAGACCAGTGCATCCGCTTCGTCATCGACCATCAGATATTGAGCAGTATCGGAGAAATCGCAGAAACATTGGTTTTCCTGATCGGAGCGATGATTACCGTTGAATTGATCGATTCGCACGGAGGTTTTCTGTTCATCACCAACCGGATCACGACCAACAGCAAGCGGAAATTGTTGTTCGTCATCGCCACGATCACCTTCTTCATGTCGGCAGTCTTAGATAATTTGACCACCTCTATCGTGATGGTGATGTTGATCCGGAAATTAGTCGGCGACTATAAAGAACGCTGGGTTTTCGGCAGTATTATCGTGATCGCCGCCAACAGCGGCGGAGCTTGGTCGCCCATCGGTGACGTGACGACTATCATGCTATGGGTAAGAGGAAACATATCGACTGCGGCGACCATCCCGCATCTGTTTTTGCCGAGTTTCGTGTCGGCTTTAGTCCCGGTGCTGATCATCTCCCGCAGCCTGCACGGGAAAGTGCCCCCTCCCAACGCTTTTGAGGAAGACCGCGGCAACCTTCTGCTAAAAGTATTGAAAGCGAACGAAAAACTGGCGATCCTCTGCATCGGCGTGTTTTGCCTGCTGTTCGTTCCGGTGTTTAAAACGATCACCACTTGCCGCCGTTCATGGGAATTTTGATGGGAGTCGGTATCCTGTGGGTATTCACCGAATTGATGTACCGGAGAACTCCGATCAACGAAGATCTGAAACTCCGCTTATCGAAAGTTGTGAGCCGTATCGACGGAGCTACCCTGATGTTCTTCCTCGGTATCTTGCTGGCTGTAGACGCACTGCGTTGCAGTGGTGTTCTGGGTAGTTTTTCCCTCTGGTTGGACGATACGATCGGCAACGTATATGCTGTTAATCTGATTATCGGAACACTCTCTGCCATCGTCGATAACGTTCCGCTCGTCGCCGGTGCTATCGGCATGTATCCTGTTGCCTCGGATGCGATGGTTGCTACAGCCGCCGACCCGGCTTATATGGCCCATTTCGTACAAGACGGCGTGTTCTGGCAATTCCTCGCCTACTGCGCCGGAGTGGGTGGCAGCATGCTGATCATCGGTTCTGCTGCCGGAGTCGTCGTGATGGGATTGGAAGGAATCAACTTCATCTGGTATCTGAAAAGGATCTCGTTGCTCGCCTTGGCCGGCTATCTGTCGGGAGCCGCTGTTTACATCCTGCAAAATGTACTATTAGGCATATAGAAAGATTCTTCCTATATTTGCCGGCAATAAATATAAATACACACAATGAATTTCATTTCCAAACTATTTAAAAAGAAAGAAGAAGAAAGAAACAGAAGTACGTAATCGAAAGGCTCCGTAGAAGAGTTCGTTACGTTGATCCGCGTGTATTACCAGGCGGTAATGGCTGTGCAGTTAGGTATCACCAACCTCAACATATTGAACGACATGGCGTTGTTCAAGCGGATGCTTAAGATCCCGACCCAAAACAACAAGTTGGGTATAGCCGAGAAATCCCGTTCCCGTAAAATCCTGATGCAGGAATACGGACTGAACGAAAACTTCTTCAAGGAAATCGATGCCTCTATCAAAAAGAACTGTAGGACGCAGAACGACATCAAATCCTATTTCATCATGTACCAGGGGTTCAACAACGATCTGTTCTCCCTGCTCGACAACCTGATGCAATGGAAGTTCCGCTTCTCCATGCTGGTGAAGAAACTATTATATTCGCAAACGCAGAAGACCATCCACGAAATCGTGACCCGTTCAGAATGGAAAGATGTCGCGTTCAGAAAGTTGCCTGGAGAATACGTAAATACAAAGAAACACTCGGATATTCGGAAGAATGGATGACCGACTTCGTGTACAATGTCGTGCTGATGGCCAAAGAAGATGCCAAAAGACAAAAGAAAGAAGAAAAATAATATCGTAACCGTATGAGCTACTTGTTTTTAGAATATCCGAAATGCAGCACCTGCCGAAATGCAAAAAAGTGGCTGGATGAGCACAAAGTAACGTACGAAGACCGCCATATCATCGACCGGAATCCTTCCGTCGAAGAACTGACGAAATGGATCGGACACAGCAAATTGCCACTGAAAAATTTCTTCAACACCAGCGGATTGGTTTATAAGGAGATGAAATTGAAGGACAAGCTGCCCGCGATGAGCGAAGCGGAACAGATCGCATTATTGGCTTCGGACGGCAAATTGATCAAACGCCCTCTGCTGATCAGCGAAGATCAGGTTTTGGTCGGTTTCAAACCGGATGAATGGAACAGTCGGGTAAAATAATGGAAACACCAGTCACTCAGCCGGTAGAACAGCATCCGTTAGGGTTCTTCCTTCCGGAAAACACGAAATTATTGATGCTGGGTAGTTTCCCGCCTCCGCGTGTGCGCTGGTCGATGAATTTCTATTATCCGAATATCCAAAACGACATGTGGCGGATACTCGGACTGATCTTTTATAACGATAAAGAATATTTCTTAGAAACTAAAAAGGCTTTCAGTGAAGAGAAAGCAAAAGCTTTCTGCCGGGAAAAAGGAATAGGAATCGGTGATACCGCCGTGGAGATCATCCGGCTTAAAAACAATGCCTCGGATAACTTCCTACAGGTTGTCACCCCGCTTAACCCGGCTGAAGTATTGGCAAAAATACCGGAATGCGAAGCAATTGTCGTAACGGGACAAAAAGCGATGGACACCCTGATAGCCATGCTCCCTCCAGTTGAAGAGCCCAAAGTCGGCTCCTACTCCCGTTTCACCCTGTCGGGCCGCATTTTCCGCCTCTACCGTATGCCTTCTTCCTCACGTGCTTATCCCAAGCCTTTGGAGGAAAAGGCGGCAGTGTATAAACGGATGTTCGAGGATTTAAGAATGGTGTAATGGTTATTTCGTAGGGGCAGGGCTCTGCTCTGCCCATTGAATCCGGGCAAGGCGGATATTATTTACATCGGGCGGAGTAGAACCCCGCCCCTACGGTAAATCATCATTTACCCACAATGAAAATACCGGTTTACCAGTTCAAGCATTCCTTCAGGATCATTTTTCAGGTCCTCACGCAATGTCGTGTCATTATAGCTTTCCAATTTCTTTATGATACCGTCGATCATGCTCGGACTAAAGATATTATGCAGTTCGAATACCTCCCTCTGCTGCTGCAGGCGTTTGGCCGAAGCGACACAGCTATCCGGCAGCTGATCCAATGTTTCCAAGCGTGCCTTGTTTTCTTCCTGGTGAATATTCACGTTCACATATGTCTTCTCGGCCACATCCAGCGCATCCGGAATTTCAAATCCGTAGCGGCAAGCGACCGCCAATCCAGCCAACAACTGATATAAATCGGCCGATCCGTCCGGCGAACGCATTTCGACCGTCTGCTTCTGCGTCGTGTCATAATGACTATCTGTTTCCAATGGGTTTGCCAGCGAACACATATCCTTCTTGGCGGCCATCCCAACGGAACACGCACCAATACAGAGCGGTTACGATCGCCCCAGCAAATATTCGTCGGAGCCTCCTGGTGAGGAACCAAACGGAAATAAGAAGTCGGATTCGTATTGCCGAAAGCCGTAATGGACGGAGCTAACTTCATCATACCGGCAATTGCCTTACGGGCCGTTTCCGACAAAACGCCATCCTGCAACATCTGGTTCTTGCCATCCTTCATAATACGCATATGCACATGCAGACCGGAACCTGCTTTTCCAGCCGTGATCTTCGGAGCAAACGTAATATTCAACCCATACTCGTATGCCAGATTACGGATCACCCATTTGGCGATCATCAACTGGTCGGCGGCATCTTCCACTCGCGTAGGCAGGAATTCAATCTCATTCTGTTCATAGATTTTACCATTCAAAGTAAAATTACCAACTTCCGAATGTCCGTATTTTATCTGTCCTCCCGCTTGTGCGATATATTGCATACATCGCGTACGGAACTGGTTGAACTTCGCATAAGGCCCCGATTCATGATATCCTCGTTGATCTGTTGCCGGGAACAAATCTTCCTCATCCGCAATCACGTAATACTCCAACTCTCCCATCGCTTCGAACTGCATACCCGTCACATCCGTAAAGGCCTTGCTTGCCTTGTGCAGCGTATATTCAGGCGAACTTTCCAGCGGTTCGCCATCTTTATTAAAGAACGAGCACAGCATGCTCAATGTCGGCAATGCGGAAAAAGGATCAATAAACGCCGTACGGAAACGCGGAATCACATACAAGTCGCTGCTACCCGCCTCGATAAACGAAAACAGGCTGGAACCGTCCACACGCTCCCCGCATGTCAGGATTGCATCCAGATATGCAGCATTGTTAATAACAAAATTCAATGTTTTCAAGCGCCCGTCACCGGCTGGATACATAAAGTTTACCATCCGGATATCCTTCTCCTTAATATACGATACGATATCCGCCTTTGTAAATTCGGAAGATGGCTTTTGAAGGAACTCAACCAAAAGGTTGGCATTCATGTCTAATTCGTCTTTCATGTCTTTGTTGATTGTTTGTATAAATTATATACCCGATTAACAACTCTATTACATCAAAGATAGGAAAGAAATTCCGGGAATCACCAAAGAATCGAGAAAATAAGCAGTTTTATCAACTATTTTTCGTGCATATAGTTGGAATTATAGAATATTCTCTTACCTTTGCACCCGCAAACACGGAAGTAGCTCAGTTGGTAGAGCACTGGTCTCCAAAACCAGGTGTCGGGAGTTCGAGCCTCTCCTTCCGTGCCAATAAGGAAATCATCTCGATTTCAACAATTCCGCAATCTGCTCCCCAAACACAATATTCAATATCTGATCCTTTTTATCGCTGTCTAATTTAATTTGCAGAACGGCTTCGGTCGACATGCCTCCCCCTTTGGATGGAACATACTTCTCCGGAAATGTTATAAGATCTATTACAGAGACCTGCAACACCTTTGCAATTTGCAATAAGGTATTATATTTCAATTCCCTCTCTCCAGACATAATCAAACTAAACCCAGCTTGCTTCATTCCTATTTGAGTCGCTATGTATTCCTGCGAATAGCCTTTATTCCTTCGAATTGTATCTATATTTTCTAATATACTGTTCATGTAACCAAATTAACAATAGTCCCAGAACAAAATAAGTGTGCCCTGTAATATTTTATTGCATTTATTTTTGTATATATAACATTTTGCAATATCTTTGCCACAGATATAATTTAAATCTATTAACAAGGTCAGTGTTTACTTTAAGTAAATGATCGGCCTCCTAATAGATTGTTAACTTAAAAGTATTCATTATGAGACCAACAATCATTCGAACACAGTTCAAGGAAGGTACAACACAATCTATCGAAAACTTATATCGCAGAGCATTTTTCAAAAAATGGCTTGATGATCTGTAATAGCCACCACTCTATCGTAATTTTCTTTCATACAGCATAATCAATTTTACCAAAATACATGTTTCATTTAATTCATATTGCCTATGATCTAAATAGTATTCGAATTCTATTTTTTTAAGCTGGATAGCAATATCCTTATTGTTTTTTTAACCTTATATTCATTTAATAAAGAAAGAACATGAAAGACTTTTCTTTGAAAACACATTCACAACGAAGCGGTGTCATTAGTAGCCTCTTCCGAATGTTAACCTTATCACTTTTTGTACTATGTACAACAGTTGTTTTTGCACAACAAAAAACTATCAAAGGTATAGTTGTCGATGCTACAGGTGAACCTCTTATCGGTGTAAACGTATCTGTAAAAGGCACGACTATTGGTATCATTACTGATATTGATGGTAAATACACTTTAGAAGTTCCGACAAACGCAACTCTTGTGTTTTCTTATATAGGATATAGAACGCAAGAACTTTCTGTTGGGAATCAAACAACAATCAACATTACCATGCAAGAAGATACTCAAAACATCGATGAAGTTGTCGTTGTCGGGTATGGTGTTCAAAAAAAAGAAACCGTTACCGGTTCTGTTTCTACACTAAAAGGTGATGATTTGGTTAAATCACCAGTTGCCAACTTATCAAATGCCATCGCAGGTAAAATGTCTGGTGTTGTAACCTACCAACGATCAGGAGAACCGGGCTATGACGGAGCAACGATCCGAATCCGCGGTTCAAATACGCTTGGAAACAATGACCCGTTGATTGTTATCGATGGAGTAGCTGCAAGGGCCGGAGGTTTGGAACGTTTGGACCCGAACGAAATCGAAACAATGTCCGTATTGAAAGATGCTTCCGCTGCTATTTACGGAGCACGTGCTGCCAATGGTGTAATATTGATCACGACTAAAAAGGGACGCGCAGGGAAAAAACCTGAATTCACTTACTCTTTTAACCAAGGCTGGTCTAAACCAACCAACTTACCGGAAATGTGTGACGCTGTCGAATATTCTGAATTGATGAATGAACTGTATATGAACAAAGCCATGCTTAACCCTGCTAAAAATAATGGCCAGACCATGGGCGAATATACATTGTTCAGAACTCCGGAAGAGATAGAGCTTTATCGTAATGGTAACGACCCTTGGAGATATCCAAACACAGACTGGTATGCAGCCACTTTCAAAAATTGGTCACCACAGCGTGTACATAATGCATCACTGGAAGGAGGTTCGGACAAATATCAGTATTTCGTAAACTTCGGTCACAAATATACGGATGGTTTGTATCACAAATCAGCAAACAATTACAAGCAATTCAATCTCCGCATGAACGTCGATGCACAGTTTAATGACTACATTAAGGTGGGTGCACAATTGATGGGACGTCAGGAAAATCGTAATTTTCCAAGTCAAGGTGCGGGAGATTTATTGTGGTTCACTTCCCGCGGACGCCCAACCGATCAAGCTTACTGGCCAAACGGACTGCCTGGACCAGCACAGGAATACGGACGTAATCCGGTTGTAGCTTGCACGGACGAAACCGGCTACACACATGACAAGCGTTACTACATTCAGAGTAATGCAAAAGTTGAAATCACCCAACCCTGGATCGAAGGTTTAAAATTAACAGCTTCCGTCTCATATGACAAATATTTAAAACAAAGTAAAACATGGTTCCAGCCTTGGACATTATATGACTGGGATAAGGTTAGTTACGAAGCAGATGGAAAAACTCCGAAACTAACTCCAATGTTAAGTTATCCAAACCATGAAGATCCTGATTTATCCATGGAATCAACCGATCAAACCAACACCATATTGAGTGGTATCTTGACATACGATCGCAACTTTGGCGATCATGGTGTTAACTTCTTAATTGGTATGGAGCGAGATTGGTCGAATGCTGAATCATTCAATGCTTACCGCCGTTATTTCCTGTCAAACGCTTTGCATCATTTTAATGCTGGGGGTGACAAAGAAAAAAATGCTAAAAGCGATGGAGATAATTGGGAACGTGCCCGTATGAATTACTTTGGACGTATGGCTTATAATTATAAAGAAAAATATCTGGCTGAATTCGTTTGGCGTTATGACGGTTCTTACATGTTCGCAGAAGGTAACCGCTTTGGTTTCTTCCCTGGTGTATTATTGGGATATCGTATTTCTGAAGAAGATTTCTGGAAAGAGAACCTTTCTTTCATTGACTACTTCAAAATTCGTGCATCTTGGGGCCAGATGGGTAATGACCAAGTCTATTTCGACAATTCTTTAAGAGAATATCAGTTTTCTCCGACATACTACTACGAATGGGGTTACATTATTGACAACGCCGATGAAAAAGGTTTAAGAATCAGCCGATTCCCGAATCCAAATATTACTTGGGAACGTGCAAACAACTTTAATATCGGTATCGAAACACGTACATTTGACAATCGTTTATATTTGGAAGCCGACTATTTTTACAACAAACGTTCCAACATCTTGTGGCGTAGAAACGCTTCCATTCCAACGACATCCGGCTTGACCCTCCCGGCTGAAAATATCGGTAAAGTAGACAATACAGGTTTCGACTTCAAAATCGAATGGAGCGACAATATTGGCAAAGACTGGCATTATAGCATTTCTGCAACCGGTGGTTACGCAAAAAATACAATCAAATTCTGGGATGAAGCTCCAGGTGCTCCGGAATGGCAAAAATCGACCGGCCATCCGATGAATACAAGCTTATATTATGAATATGACGGAGTATTCAAAGATTGGGACGAAATTAATGATATCGCCAATCGTCCGAATTACGATGGTATCACTAAAGATGCTGATTTACGTCCTGGTGATATGAAATTCAAAGACTTGGACGGGGACGGTAAAATCACTCCGGACGACCGCTACCGCTCCGACCGCACCAATGAACCTAAATGGACATACGGTATCACAGGTAACCTGCAATGGAAAAACTTCGATTTAAGCGTACTGTTCCAAGGGGCAGCCGATTCATGGACCAAAGTTTACTGGGAAGCAGGAGATATCGGTAATTACCCGAAATACGTCTATGACAAACATTGGTCTATCGAAAATCCGTCCAGCCTGTATCCACGTGTAAATGAACGTTCTGCTTATTATTGGGATGGAACAGCCGCTGGCAGTAATACCTACTGGATGGTCAATACAAATTATATCCGTCTGAAAAACTTGGAGATCGGTTGGACATTGCCAAAAGCTTGGTTATCTCAGACCAAATTGATCTCTTATGCACGTATCTATGTAAACGGTGTAAATTTACTAACATTCTCACCCTGCAAAGATATAGATCCGGAAAGTACAAGTTCCAATGCAACCAATTATCCACAGTCAAAAATTATCAATGTCGGTTTCACAGTAACTTTCTAAATTAGAATAAAATGAAAAAAGCGAATATATTATGTTTACTGTCTGCTGCTCTAATAACAGCATCCTGTAGCACGGATTTCCTGAATACGAAATCCCAAACAGAGATCATGGCAGAGGATATCTGGAAAGAAAAGAATTTGGCCGAAGCGTATATGTATGACATATATTTTGCCTTCCAAGATGCTGGTTTCACAGAAGAGTTACAAGCTTCTGCTTGTGATGAAGCTTTATTTACACACGGGCGTGAATTCCGCGAGACAAATGCCGGAGCCGTAACGGATGTAAATTTAGGATGGTTCTCTAAGACTCAGAGCGGACATCAGTGGCAACGTTTGTACTTGAACATCCGTTCTTGTAACGACTTCATTGAAAATGTAGACGATGCTACTTTTGCTGACGAATCCAAACAGCAACTAAAAGGCGAGGCCTATTTCCTTCGGGCCTATTTTACTCATCGGTTAACAAGAGCATTCGGAGGCGTTCCCCTTCAGTTAAGAGTAACACAACTGACAGACCCGCAAGAGTCATTCTTGCTATCTCGTTCTTCTTACACCGATTGTATCAAACAAATACTGAGCGACATAGAAAACGCTGCAGAATGCTTGAAAGACCGGACATTTGCCAACACACAAAAAGGACGGGCCACATTAGCTGCAGTAAAGGCTTTAAAAGTACGTGTTTTAACTGATGCCGCCAGCGACCTGCATGATCAAGCGACAGCCTCTGCCAAGTCGTCTTTGTTAGGTTCATACGACCATCCGGAACTTATTTTCTATACTGAAGGAACAAAAGCCGATCGCTGGAGAGCTGCCAAGCTGCTGCCAAAGAGCTACTGGATAATCCGATGGGGCATGCAATACCGACCTACGGCGGACCAGGACTCTCCACTGAAGAAAAAGCAGAAGCTATTTGGAACTTTTTCCTGACAGAAAGTGCCGACCACATTTTCTCCCGATATTTTATTGATACCAAAGACGAAAGCGGTACAAAAATGCCAGTATTCAATGGACCTTCCGGTTACCATGCTTGGGGAGGAAACACTCCTGTACAAGATTTAGTAGATGCTTTTGCTATGGAAGACGGCAGCAAATTCGACTGGAGTAACGCACAACATGCAGCAGCTCCTTATAGCGGTCGTGAACCTCGTTTTTATGCCACTATCATGTATGATGGTATGCAATGGATACAACGCCCATCCGACTATGCAACGATCGAACCCACTGGTAAAATTCAAACAGGCTATTATCAATTAGACCCTTCCGTAACAGACGAGTCTAAATTTTATTCAGGCATGGACACACGTGCAGGAGGCGGCGAAAGTTGGAACGCAACTTACACCGGTTATTATTTGAAAAAATACATCAACCCTGCCGATGGCGATCATCGCAACAAGATCAACGCAATCTTCCCATTCATTCGTTTGTCTGAAATTTATTTTTGCTATATCGAAGCTTGCATAGAATTGGGCGAACTGGATGAAGCGAAAAAGTATTTGAATGAATATCGTGCCAATGTCAATCTTCCGGCTGTAACGACAAACGACCAAGCAGAACTTCGTAAAATCTATCAGAACGAACGCCGTTTGGAATTTTGCTACGAAGAAATCCGTTATTGGGATTTGCGCCGTTGGATGATTGCGCCGGATGCACCAGGTCTAAATAGCTTGAAGGGTATCCGTGTAACAGCATGGTTAAAACCTGGAATCGGAGCACAAACCAAATATAATGCAGATCCGACTAAATGGGATATGAAATATCAGGTTATCGATTTAGCAGAAGAAGCCCGCCAGTTTGTCGACAAATGCTACTACCTGCCTATAATGCGAGATGAAATGAACAGTAACAAAAATCTGATTCAAAATCCGGGATATAGTGACTAATTTGATTTAGATTTTCACTCTTTATAAGGACAGTAGGTAATCTACTGTCCTTTTTCGTCTTGATTCAAGATAGACAGACAAAAACATTATTGCAATTAAAGTAAAGAAATAATCATATATAAATCAACAAATATCTCAATATGTTGATTTTATCAGTTCTAAAAAACACAGAATAATTACACAACGCAATAAACAATCACAAGACAAAACATTTTTATACATTCATTTTGATTTAATCTCCTTTTTACCCACTTTTGTCCCGAAATAAGTTCGTAATTGTTAACAGGGCTTGCATTTCATTATAGAAATATTTCCGTAAAAAACTCAATGTTAACCTAAAAGTTAAATTATATGCGACCAGGTGAAAATTCTTCAATGCAATTATTCTTTACAAACATACGTCTAATTAAACTACTATTGCCTATGAAAACATAGCTCAACATCCATTCCCAAACGGATAAACCATTATCCATTAATGTTTTTAACCTTATATTCATTTAATATCTCTAAAACATGGAAAGATATTCTTTAAACCATTTATTCAGGACGCTCGGTTGTTTTCTACTTTGCGTCATGTTTACAGCTACGGCATTTGCACAGCAAAAACCATAAAAGGTACCGTAGTGGATGTAACTGGTGAACCCCTAATCGGTGTTAACGTCGCAGTAAAAGGAACTACAATCGGTATAATTACCGACATCGACGGTAATTATACATTGGAGGTACCCTCCAAGTCAACTATTGTTTTCTCTTACATCGGCTATCAAGCTCAAGAAGTTCCAGTTGGTAACCAATCAACGATCAATGTAACTTTAAAAGAAGACACTCAAAAACTGGAAGAAGTAGTAGTAGTCGGTTACGGCACACAAAAGAAAGTGACTGTGACCGGTTCTGTTGCCAGTGTATCTGGTGAAGAACTGAAAGCTTCGCCGACAACCAACTTGTCAAACGATATGGTAGGCCGTATGCGGGAGTCATCGGTTTCCAAAAATCAGATGAACCGGGTGGCGGTGGAACTACAATACGAGTACGCGGTACAAACTCATTGGGAAGCAACGATCCCCTCGTTGTAATCGACGGTATTCCGGATCGCGACGGTGGTTTTAACCGTTTGAACCCGACCGAAATCGAATCTATTTCCGTATTAAAAGACGCATCTGCCGCAATTTACGGTGCACGTGCCGCAAACGGTGTAATCCTTATTACGACCAAACGCGGTAAAGAAGGAAAAGCCACTGTAACATTCAATGCCAGCGGCGGTTTTTCACAGCCGACACGCCTTCCTAAAATGGCCAATGCATTCGAATATGCCACAATGGTCAACGAAATCAATCCGGGAACATGGACAGACGAAGACTTACGTTTATTCCAAGACGGTTCCGATCCTTGGGGACATCCAGATACAGACTGGTTTGACACAACAATCAAGAATGCGTCTCCAATGTATCGTGCCGACGTAGGTGTACAGGGAGGATCCGAAAAGATGAAATACTATGTCAACTTCGCAGCTAACGGCGAGGATGGTATTTATAAAAACTCGGCAAACCGATATGATCAATATAGCTTGCGTATGAACTTAGATATCAACACAAGTAAATATGTAAGTTTCCAGTTGGGTAGCATCGCCCGTCTAGAGAATACGAAATACCCGATGAAATCGGCAAGTAGTATTTTTTCCGGTATCCGTCGTGGAAAACCAACTCAAAATGCATATTGGCCAACAGGCGAGCCGGGTCCAGACTTGGAACGTGGCGATAATCCCGCAGTAACCTCCACAGATATAGCAGGTTTCGACAACCAGAAAAATTACTATATTCAAAATAACTTATCAGTCAATATTAAAATCCCTTGGATTGAAGGTTTAACCATAAGAGGAAACGGTTCTTATGACAAGCATTTCTATAACAGGAAAAAATTCGAAAAACCAATCCTGTTATATTCTTGGGACGGCGTTAATAAAAACAGCTCCGGCCTGACTGCTGCCAAACGTTATGTGGACAATGCGCAGTTATCACGTGAGCACAGTGATGCTACATCCTGGATGGTAAACGGACTGATCGATTACAACCGTACATTCGGCCAGCACAATTTAGGAGTTACGTTCGGTATTGAAGCCAGAAAAAAGATTATGATTTTACGAGTGCATTCCGCCAAGGTTTCATATCCGATACTAAACCGGAATTAAATCTGGGTAGCGACGTCGGTATGAAAAACACTGGTTATTCATGGGAAGAAGCTCGCTTGAACTATTTTGGACGTGTATCCTACAATTACTTGGAGCGCTATTTGTTTGAATTTGTATGGCGTGCTGACGGTTCTTACAGATTCCCCAAAAACAAACGCTACGGATTCTTCCCGGGTGCATCTGTCGCATGGCGCGTTTCTGAAGAAAACTGGTGGAAAGAAAATGTCCGTTTTATCGACTACTTTAAACTACGTGCATCCATTTCACAGACAGGTAACGACGCTTTATTAAATTCGGACAATGAATACGACCGTTCCATCCAATACCTGAATACATACGGATTTACAGAACATGGAGTTGTATTCGGCGGTGAAGAAAGTAAACGTCTGTACGCCGTACGCACTCCGAACCCTAACATCACATGGGAAGTCGGTACAACTTACAATGTCGGCCTTGACTTCAAATTTTTACAAAACCGGTTAAGTGTCGAAACTGATGCATTTTATCATAAACGTACAAACATGTTGATTTCCCGTAACGCATCTCTGTCGGAAATCACAGGTATCACATTACCACGAGAAAATATCGGTGAAATGAAAAACCGTGGTTTTGACATGTTGGTAGGTTGGAATGACAATATCGGTGATGTGCAATATAATGTATCATTAAATGCGACCTATGCCCGTAATAAAATTTTATTCTGGATGAAACTCCGGGAGCTCCCGCATGGCAGGTTTCAACAGGATTGCCAGTGAGCACAAGCCTGTACTATGTTGCTGACGGTATCTTCCACAACCAGGCGGAAATCGATGCCTACCCACACTGGGAAGGTGCACAACCTGGCGACATACGTTTTAAAGATATCAACAACGACGGCAAAATCGATGCAGATGACCGCATCCGTTCAGACAAAAACGAAGAACCTCGTTTCGTCGCAGGTTTGACATTAGGGTTAAATTGGAAAAATTGGGATTTGATGGCTCTGTTCCAGGGAGCAACAGGAGGTCAGGTATATATTCAAACCTGGTCCGGTACGATCGGTAATTTCCTGAAAGAATATTACGACCAACGTTGGACTCCTGATAACCCGACGGCAAACGGACCACGTACTTATGAACGCGAAGATCAATACTGGATTTCCAATAAGAATACTTATTTCTTGCGCAAAGGTGACTATCTGCGTCTGAAGAACGTGGAACTGGGTTATACGTTCTCTGTCGATGCATTAAAAAAAGCGGGTATTTCCAAACTTCGTATTTATGGTGATGCAACAAATCTTTTCACATTGGATCATGTAAAAGTCGCCGACCCCGAAGCAAGAGACGTCAATTTGGAAGCATATCCACAAAGAAGGATTATCAATTTTGGAGTTCAAGCAACATTCTAATATTTAAAATCTTATGAAAACAACGATAAAAAATATATGTATATCGGCAGCAGTAGGTGTTACACTGTCAATGTCTTCTTGCTCTGATTTTATGGACCTGACTCCAAACGACCAATATAACGAAACAGACGTTTGGTCGGATGCAGGTTTGACACAAGCTGTCGTAAATGATATTTATGCCTATGTCATGCACGGTGCAGAAGAAGCTAATACGTCCGGATTAACAGACGATGCTTATTTCACCCACAACTACGGCGTAAAGGCGATCAATGAAATTGCCGTTTCAGGCAGTGACCTGCAATGGTTCGACAATGAAAATTGCCCGTTCAGATGGAAAGACCGCTACCTTGGGATTTACAGAGCTAACCTAGTTCTTTCCAATATCGACAAGGTTCCCGAATCTCCAGGTTACAATCTGGACGTCATGAAAGGAGAAGCTCATTTTTTACGGGCATATCTCTATACAGAGTTAGTAAGAGGCTTTGGAGGTGTTCCTCTTGTAAATCAGATCTATGACATGGCAAGCGCTGCCAACATCAGTATTCCACGCAGTAATGTTGGCGATTGTTTGGATTTCATCCTGAAAGATATCGACGCAGCGATCAGCTTACTACCTGAAACTGTCAAAGACAGTGAGTTAGGACGTGCTACCAGCGGTGCAGCAAAAGCACTCAAAGCCCGTATACTATTACATCTTGCCAGTCCGCTTTTTGCAGACCGCACCATCAATACATTGGAATGTAACCAATATAAAGGAGATCGGAGCGCGCTTTATGAACAAGCTTTAGCCACAGCCAAAGAGGTTATTGAAAGCGGCACATACTCACTAATCGATTGTAATGCCAATACCGTCAATGAGATTGCTGAAAAATTTCATAATATCATCATCAGCAATAACAAGGAGATGATCTTTACCAAACAGTTCATTAACAAAAACGGTGGAGACAAGAATGTAAGAAACCGTGTCGGCTTATGCCACGGCCCGAATGGCTATCATAACTGGGCCGGAGTAACACCTACACAAGATTTGGCCATGTCATTCGAGATGGAAGATGGATCTCTATATGATACACCATTAACAAAAGTCGGTGAATCGACTACCGTTAATCCATACTCAAATCGTGAACCACGTTTCTATGCTACAATCGGATATGACGGAGCAGTATGGGGACGTGAACGTCCAACAGACTCCAAAGCCTACGATCCGACTCCCTTGGGCAATCTGCAAATGGGTTACTATGAAGTCAGTGATGGTGGAAAAGTAGAAATTGAATTACCCAACAAACAAACTGTTACTTTTAACGGTTTATACGGTGTTGACACCCGAAAATCATCTATCGAGGACTGGAACGGTTCATTTACCGGTTACGTAGAGAAAAAACTAATTGATGGAACGGTAGCAGCCAGCGAACAAATATTTCAAGTTACTCCTTATCCATATATTCGTTTGGCCGAAATGTATCTGATCGCAGCAGAAGCCTGCATCGAACTGAATAGGCTGGATGAAGCGGCAACCTATCTGGACGCTTTACGTGGACGTATTGGTCGCCCGGACACTAAAAACACATTAGCCATACGCGGAAAATCATTTATCCAGAATGAACTTCGCGAGTTCCTGCAACAGGAACGCCGTTCAGAACTGGCATATGAAGAATCGCGCTACTACGATGTCCGCCGTTGGATGATCGCCGACAAAACAGCTAACAAACCGCTGACTGGTATTATGGTTGTCGGTCGTCTGAAACCCGGACAAACAGCTAATCTACCTTATGTCCGCGACGAAGCTAAATGGGATTATTCCTATTATGTGACAGACTTGTCTTATCGTGAATCGCGCAAGTGGGACAACAAGATGTATTTTGCCCCGATCAGTCGTGACGAAATCAAACGTAACACAGCAATGGTCCAGAACCCAGGAATGGAATAACGACTCTCAACCTCCTACGAAAAAGGAAGGGAAGCAATTCTCTTCCTTTTCTTCTTTATGAAATGTACCAATATTCGGTTTTGATATATCTACATTCTCTAATTTATTGCACATAATATTACATAATGCAATATTATTCTTATATTTGCCGCTGTTATCCTTTATCAAAATATTATCTATTTATGAAAACAGGAACTTCTATAATTCTACTATTATATCTATCCATCGGAATACTACACGGACAACAAACCGATGCAGACAAGGGATTGCCTGGCAAATTAATGCAGGACTACTTTTCCGCAGCACAAGAATATGCCCTCATTTATAACGGAAAAGAATATTCACGATATGAAAAACAAACAACGAATCATCCGTATCTGGTAAATGCCGAATTCGAGGAAGGAACAATAAGTTCCGGAAAAACCCTCTACCCACGGCTTCTCATGAAGTTGGATTTATTCCGAGACGAGCTCGTTTTGCAATCGCCGAAAAAGCTTTACCCTGTCGTTGCCGAAAAAGACCGAATCGATTATATCCTACTAAACGGTTACCACATTATCAACCCGTCAGTAAGAGGATGGCAAGACTTGATCGGCGACGAATATGTAGTATTACTATCCGATAATATCTACCCTGTTATCAAAAAATACATTGTCACTTACGAGGAAAAAGTAAATGGACTTTCCATCGAAGCCTCTTTCCGAATAAAAGAACGATTCTATGTCGTCAAGGAAAATAGATGTCATCCCGTTAAAAACAAACGGGCCCTACTCAACCTTTTCCCTGATAAAAAGAAAGAACTAAGCCGATACGCCCGGGAACAGAAGCTGAACTTCAAAAAGTGGCCAGAACAGGCTTTTGTTACAATTGTCAAACAATATGAAACACTAAACAAATGAGGACAACACAAATCGGATATATTATAATCATATTGATTATCTGTCATTCCCCGTTGTTTTCCCAACAGAATGTCAGTATCCATGCCGAGAAACAACCGGCGGCAGAAGTGTTCCGCCAGATAGCCACACAAAGCGGACTAATTATCTATTACAATCCGGCGAATGTCGATTCACTGATTGTCACCTTCAGCTGTACGGATACGCAGCCTATCGAAGCCATGCAGCAAATATTGGAAGGTAGTCATTTGCAAGTATTCCCGTTTGCCAATAAATATTTATTTGTCCTGAAAGACCAAAAACTGATAACCTCCCTCCCTGATAATTTTTTTAAAAGTAGCAGGATAGGAGAAGAAAAATCTAATTTCGCAACTGTCCTTAATAAGCAAAAAGAACAGAAAGCAACCTCGGAAAACAAAGTTTATACTATCGGAAACGCTTCAACTCCCCGTTCCGGTACAATCAAATTAAGCGGCCACATGACCGACTTCCGTACCGGCGAGCCGGTCGTTGGTGCTGTCGTCTATATCGAAAATCCAACTATTGCTGCAACAACTGACGCATTCGGTTTTTACACCCTACTTTTACCAGCCGGACGTCACAATCTACAGATCAAAGGAATAGGACTGAAAGATACTCAACGACAAGTGATGCTCAACTCAAACGGGCAGCTTGACATTGAATTGGAAGAACAGGTCTATTCGCTGAAAGAGGTGACCATCACTTCCGACAGGATAGCGAATGTCCGGAGCAATACATTAGGTGTAGAACGAGTCAACCTCAAAGAAATAAAAAATGTGCCGACTGTATTCGGGGAAAAAGACGTGATACGGATTGTCATGATGCTGCCGGGTGTGAAAGCGGTAGGCGAAGCCTCCAGCGGCTTCAATGTACGGGGAGGATCGACCGACCAGAACCTGATCCTATTCAACGACGGTACAATCTACAATCCAACACATTTATTCGGACTATTTTCAGCATTCAATGCCGACTTAGTAAAAGATATCGAACTGTATAAAAGTAGCATTCCTGCCAAATATGGAGGCCGTATCTCATCTGTCCTCGAAATTAACGGAAGAGAAGGTAATAAAAAGAAATTTACAGGATCGGCAAGTCTCGGACTTCTGACCAGCCGCATCACACTGGAGGGACCAATCGGAAAGAAAACATCTTTTATTGCCGGAGGCAGAACAACCTATTCGGACTGGCTGCTCAACCTGTTACCAGAAAAAAGCGGTTATAAAGATGGGAAGGCTGGTTTTTACGATGTAAACCTAATAGTGGATCATAAGTTCTCCGACAAAGACAACCTGTATGCCAGTGGTTATTACAGTCACGATCATTTCTACTTCGATTCAAACGAACGATATAGTTATACCAATGCCAACGGTTCCTTAAAATGGAGGCATGTTTTCCCGAACCGGATGACCGGGACTTTTACAGGTGGATATGATCATTATGATTATCTGACAAAAACAGAAGAGAACCCGGCAGAAGCCTACAGATTACGTTTCGGTATAAACCAAATTTTCGGAAAGTTGGATTTCACTTATTATTTGAATGAAAAACATACAGTTGATTTCGGAGGTGGAACGACTTACTACCGGTTGAATCCGGGAGAAAACTTGCCCAACCATCCGGAATCATTGGTCGCACCAGATAAATTACAAACAGAGCAGGCAATAGAGACCTATCTTTATCTGGCAGACAGATGGGAGATAAACGACCAACTGTCGGTTAGTGCTGGTTTGCGTTACATGATGTTCAATTCGATGGGGCCGCGTACCTATTCCCTCTATGATCCTACTCTACTACCCAGTGAAGGAACAGAGACAGAGACTAAGACCATCAACGTTTTTCGTGCTTTCAAGACCTATCATGCCCCAGAAATCAGATTATCCGCCCGTTATGCTTTCGGTGGTGACTTCTCTGTCAAAGCTGGATTCAATACTTTACAACAGAATATACACAAACTGTCGAATACTACCATCATGTCGCCTACCGACACTTGGAAACTAAGCGACACAAACATCAAACCACAAAAAGGGATGCAAGTGGCAGCCGGATTATATAAGAATTTTATGGGAAACAGTATCGAGACTTCGATCGAGGCATATTACAAAGCTATAAAAGACTATCTGGATTACCGAAGCGGTGCACAACTGACCATGAACCATCACATTGAAACCGATGTAATCAGTACACAAGGCAAAGCTTACGGCGTGGAGTTTATGGTGAAAAAGACACAGGGTAAACTGAACGGTTGGATCAGTTATTCATATTCACGAACTCAATTAAGGCAACATGATGCCCGCATATCCAATCCGATCAACGACGGGAACTGGTATCCGGCAGATTACGACAAACCGCACGAAGTGAAACTTGCCGGTAATTACAAATTTACGCAACGATACAGTTTCTCTTTAAACTGCGACTACAGTACAGGACGTCCGGTAACATTGCCGATTTCCAAATTCAGTTACGCAGGAGGAGAATTTGTTTACTACTCCGAACGTAACCAATACAGGATACCGGATTTCTTCAGGATGGATATCGCGTTTAATATCGAACCGAGCCATAAGTTGACTTTGCTTACACACAGTACGTTTTCCATCGGAGTATACAATGTAACCGGAAGAAAGAATGCTTACTCCGTCTACTACATATCCGAAGAAGGGAAATTACAAGGTTATAAGATGGCAATATTCGGTGCTCCTATTCCTTATTTGTCTTACAACATAAAATTCTGAATCATGAAAAAGTTATCTATAAAACTATATCTTGTTTTTTATTGCACGATGATCGGTTTGGCAACCAGTTGCATCACTCCCTACGAACCCGACGTGGAATGGATCAACGACCTTTTGGTTGTGGAGGGCGCCATCATTGCTCCTTACGGAACCATAATCCACATCAACCGGACAAACGAAGGATCCAGCAGTTTTTATGACCCGAACCTAACCAATAAAAAGGCAGTAGTCACCCTTATTTCCGATAAAGGCACGACAATCGCAACAGCACAAAATACAACCGGAAGTTCTTACATGATAACAGACTCTATTTCGTTCAAACCAGGAGAAAAATACGCCATCCACTTCCTGATAAACGGAAAAGAATATCAATCCGATTTTGTAGAGCCGCAGATCACTCCGGAAATCGATGAAGTCAATTATCAGTATAAAGAACTGGAAGAAGTCGACATCAGAGTTTCGACCCACAACGACGATCCGGACGCTTCACGCTATTACCGTTGGACTTACAAAGAAGACTGGGAAATCGTTTCCGAGTATTTCGCTCAATATACTTGGAGCTATGAAAACGGTATCCAGAAATTGAACCAGTTTTCACCCGAAAACGTCCATTATTGTTGGGCCAGTAAAACATCTAACCGAATTTTATTAAGTAAGTCAGACAATTTTTCTGAGAATAAAATAAAAGACCACACTATTTTAAGCCTGGGAGCCGCAGACAGCCGTTTTTCTTATCTATACAGCATATCAATCCAGCAACAAGCACTCGACAGGAAAGCATATGAATATCTCGAAAATATGCGAAAAAACGTCGAACAGACAGGGGGAATATTCGCCCCCCAACCAACTGAAATAAAAGGAAACATCACCTGCTTGAGCAATCCTGAAGAAATCATCATCGGATATATTTACGCTACAACCGAAACCTCCTATCGCCTTTATATAAAAGCAGAAGATGTTCCGGGCATGACGGATATATATGATTGCAGAGAAAAACAGCTATTTTCGGGAAGAGAGTTAGAAAAAGCCTATGGGCAAGGTTTTGCAATCCTTTCGGAAGGAGCAGTAAGCGGAACTTATTTTTGTATGAATCGGCGATGCGTAGATTGTAGATCTCGTGGAGGAACAAAAAACAAACCGGATTTCTGGCCAAACAATCATCAATAAAAACAGTATCTTATGAAAACAGTTATATCAACCAGACAAATACTGCTGCCGATCCTGCTCTTGCTAATCGGGACAGGCTACGGATATGCTTCATACCAAGAACGGGTATATCTTCAAACCGACAAACAATTTTACATTGCTGGTGAATTGCTTTGGTTAAAATTATATACGACTAATACTGAAGGGGAATTAAGTTCTTTCAGCAAAGTCGGTTATATTGAATTGTTGAATGACTCCATACCCGAAATACAGGTCCGTTTGGATCTGACAGACGGGACAGGAAATGGCTGGATGGAACTTCCTGTCACCCTACCCACGGGCTACTATCGGTTGGTCGCTTACACCCGATACATGCAGAACGAAGGAGAAGATATATTTTTTGAAAAAAAGATTTCTGTCGTAAATCCTTATCAACCTCAGGAAACCCGGATACAGCCCGGAACAGAAAATCATTCTTTCAAGCTGCCTAACCGGGTAACACCAAATCACATCATAACAGTATCAGCAGACAAAGCTTCATATCAAGCAAGAAATAAAGGGGTTATCCGTATCCAGGAATTACCCTCCGACTCTATCTCCCTTTCTGTTTCTGTTGCCGGTACAGACCCAATACAAACAACGACTCCATCGATCCAGGAATGGAAAGAAAGTCTGTTTTCGAAAGATCCGATAAGTTTCTCTACAAAAATTATTCCGGAATACGAAGGTCCTATCTATGAAGGACAGCTTATAGACCGAAGCAATAATCAGCCGGCTACAGAATACGGTATCGTTGGACTGCTTTCTTTTCCGGGAGAAAATATCCAAATATTCAACGGGAAAACCGATAAAAACGGACATATCACTTTTTATACAGGTTTGACACATGGGAAAAAAGAGATGGCTACAGTTGTTTTGAATACATCCGAAAAGTCATACCGGATCGATTTACAATCGCCATTCGCCCTGCATCGTTCCAAAACATACCAACCTATCTATCTTGATTCCACTTGGCATCAGTATCTTTTACAAAGAAGCATGGGAGTACAAGTCATGCAAGTCTATACCGGTGATTCCATCAACCGGATAGAAAGTGCTCCCCCCCACACGTTTTCCAAACCCTATAAGTCTTATATCCTGGATGAATATACGCGTTTCCCTTTTATTGAAGAGATATTGACAGAGTTCATTCCTATTGCCAGGGTCAGTAAAAAGGATGGCAAGCGGACCTTCTCTGTCCTAACAGAAAAAATGGATAAGTTCTCCACACAAACACTTGTTTTGTTCGACAACATACCAATCACGGACCAAGAACAGATATACAGCTATAACCCTTTATTATTAAAAAAAATAGATGTCTATTTGGGACATTATATTTTCGGAGGGCAACGATTTGACGGCATCTTATCTTTTTCGACATACAAAGGAGACTACCAGGGGATAAAACTGGATCCAGCCACGCAACTGTTCAATAAAGGATGCACGCAGGCCACTCGCTATTTTTATACACCCGCATATGAAGAAGAAAAGGCTAAAACATTAGGCAAACCAGATTTCCGACATACCCTGCTCTGGATTCCCACTTTACAAAGTAACGGTCAGAAAGAAATGACAATCCCATTTTATACTTCCGATCTACCGGGTGAATATACGATTACAGTCGAAGGAGTCGGAAAAAACGGAACTATTGTAAATGCGACTCATACGATAATTGTAACAAATTAAAATTACAAAATACATTGTATTTATTACAACATTTTGTAATTTTGGGCAATATCTCAATTCATTGAATTGCTAATTTAATAATATCATGAAGAACAGAAAATTAAGAATGGGAATGGTTGGAGGAGGTAGTGACGCCTTTATTGGGGCGATTCATCGTCGCGCAGCCTTTATGGACAACCAGATTGAATTAGTTTGCGGATGTTTCAGCGTAGACCCTGAGATATCCAAAAGTTCCGGTTTATCTTACTTTTTGCCGGAAGACCGGATTTACAGCACTTACCAGGAAATGTTCGAACACGAAATGACTTTACCGGAAGGAGAAAGGATGGATTTTGTCACAATCGTGACTCCCAACCGTTGGCATTTCGAACCAGCTATGATGGCGCTCGAAAGAGGGTTCCATGTAGTCGTAGATAAACCAATGACGTTCTCTCTTGAAGAGGCCAAACAGCTACAGAAAAAAGTGGAAGAAACCGGACTCGTGCTGGCTCTGACACATGTATACTCAGCCTATCCGGCAGTAAAAGAGGCGAAAGCTCGTATCGCGAAAGGCGAACTCGGGAAATTGCGCCGCGTCTATGTGGAATATACGCAAGGATGGCTTTCTGAACGTATCGAATTATTAGGAGGCAACAATGCCGGATGGCGTACGGACCGAAGCGCTCGGGCAAAGCCGGCTGCGTAGGTGACATCGGAACACATGCCTGGCATTTAAGTGAATATATAACTGGACTTAAAGTCAAAGAACTATGTGCCGACCTGAAGGCATTCGTTCCCGGACGTCCGATCGATGATGACGGGGCAGCATTCCTCCGTTACGAAAACGATGTGACAGGCGTCTTGACCGCAACACAGATCGGAACCGGTGAAGCCAATAATATCCGCATCCGTATCTATGGTGAAAAAGGCGGATTGGAATGGCGTCAGATGGAACCGAACACGCTGACTTTGAGGTGGAGAGATCGTCCTACTGAAATATTAGATATCGGCAACAACGGTTATCTGCCCCCTGAAGCCCTGTGGAATACCCGAACTCCGGCAGGACACCCGGAAGGTTTTATCGAAGCTTTTGCCAATATCTACCGCAATTTCTCGCTTACCGTCAGAGCTATCAAAAACGGTGAATCCCCCAGCGGTGATTGCTTGGATTTCCCAACAGTATACGATGGTGTAAGAGGCATGCAATTCATTGAAACAATGGTTGAAGCCGGATATAACGATAATGTAAAATGGCAAAAATGGATTGATTAAGATCCTGAAAAACCGTAAATAAATAACATCTTATGAAACTAAACGTACTTGCTTGCTGCCTGTCCCTGCTCGGGACAGCAGCTTTCGCTCAAAAAAACGAGTGGAGAGACCCTAACGTAAACGAGATCAACAGGGCCCCTATGCACACCAACTATTTCGCATACGAGGACGAAAACAGTGCATTGAAAGGATGTAAGGAATCATCCGGAAATTTTATGACCTTGAATGGCAACTGGAAATTCTTCTGGGTAAAAAATGCAGATATGCGCCCGACAGATTTTTATCAGGTGAATTTCAACGATAAGGGATGGGATGATTTGAAAGTGCCCGGCTTGTGGGAACTGAATGGTTATGGCGATCCGATCTATGTAAATGTAGGGTATCCCTGGAGAAGCCAGTTCGAGAACAACCCACCTGAAATCCCTACGGAAAACAACCACGTAGGTTCTTACCGTAAAGAAATCATGGTTCCGGCAGACTGGAAAGGAAAAGAGATCTTCGCTCATTTCGGTTCTGTCACGTCAAACATGTATCTTTGGGTGAACGGACAATTCGTCGGCTACAGTGAAGACAGCAAACTCGAAGCTGAATTCAACCTGACCAAATACCTGAAACCGGGAAAGAACCTGATCGCATTCCAAGTGTTCCGCTGGTGCGACGGGACTTATCTGGAAGACCAAGATTTCCTTCGCCTCTCCGGTGTAGGTCGTGATTGCTACCTCTACGCCCGTACTCCGAAATACATCCAGGACATCCGCGTAACTCCGGATTTGGATACACAGTATAAAGACGGTACTTTAAATATTTCCCTGAGCCTGAAAGGTAGCGGGACAGTCGACCTGAAACTGTTAGACAAGGAAGGCAAGGAAGTCGCCACTGCGTCGGTCAAAGGTGCCGGCAAAGTTTCCACCGATATGGCGATAAGCAATCCTGAGAAATGGACTGCCGAGACTCCGGTTCTCTATACTTTGATCGCCAGCTTGAAAAACGGCAGCAACACGACTGAGGTCATTCCGGTAAAAGTAGGCTTCCGCAAGATCGAATTGAAAAACTCCCAGATATTGGTAAACGGACAACCTGTCTTGTTCAAAGGGGCCGACCGGCATGAAATGGATCCGGACGACGGCTATGTTGTATCACGTGAACGCATGATCCAGGATATCAAGGTCATGAAGGAATACAACATCAATGCCGTACGTACTTGTCATTATCCGGACAACAATTTGTGGTATGACTTGTGTGACCAATATGGTATTTATGTGGTTGCGGAAGCAAACATTGAATCTCACGGGATGGGATATGGAGACAAGACTTTGGCTAAAAACCAGTTATTTGCCAAAGCACACATGGAACGCAACCAGCGCAATGTTCAGCGCGGCTACAACCATCCATCCATCATTTTCTGGTCATTAGGCAATGAAGCCGGTATGGGATCTAATTTCGAAGCTTGTTATACTTGGATCAAGAATGAAGACAAATCACGTGCCGTACAATACGAACAAGCACGGACAAGCGAATTCACCGATATCTATTGCCCGATGTATCTGAACTATGAAAGAAGCGAGGAATATTGCAAAGGTGATGTAAACAAACCGCTTATCCAATGCGAATATGCACATGCAATGGGTAACTCTCAAGGGGGATTCAAAGAATATTGGGATCTGGTTCGCAAATATCCGAAGTATCAAGGTGGCTTTATCTGGGATTTCGTCGATCAGTCTCTGCGTTGGAAAACAAAAGACGGCGTTCCTTTCTATGCCTATGGCGGCGATTGGAACAGGTATGATGCTTCCGACAACAATTTCATGGACAATGGTCTGATTAGCCCGGATCGCAAACCGAATCCGCACATGCACGAAGTCGGACATATCTACCAATCGATCTGGGTGACTCCATCCGATTTGACGAACGGTGTTGTGAACGTATATAACGAAAACTTCTTCCGTAATCTGGACGGTTACTATGCAGAATGGGAATTGCTGGCTAACGGCGAAGTGGTTCAGACAGGTATGATCAAAGACTTGGAAGTAGCTCCGCAACAGACCAAGTCCATAAAACTGAATTATAGCACAGATGGAATTTGCAAATGCAAAGAACTTTTGCTAAATGTGGCCTTTAAGTTGAAAAAAGCGGAAACATTGCTGCCTGCCGGTTATACGGTAGCTAAAAACCAGTTGACCATCCGCCCGTACAGCGCTCCGAAACTGGATCTGCAAAATGTACACCAGGTGAACATCGCGACTGTTATCCCAACCATTAAAGATAATGACATTAATTATCTGATCGTCGAGGGAGAGAACTTCCGCATAGACTTTGACAAGCATGACGGATTCCTGTGTAGATACGACGTAAACGGCACGACAATGCTGAAAGAAGACGGTAAATTAACTCCGAACTTCTGGCGTGCTCCGACCGACAACGATATGGGAGCCAACCTACAAAACAAATATGCCGCATGGAAAGAACCAGGATTGAAACTGGTTTCTTTGACAAACAAAATCGAGAACGACATGGCAACTGTCAATGCTGAATATACAATGGATGCAGTAAAGGCCAAATTGTATCTGACTTATACGATCAACAATGAAGGTGCAGTAAAGGTCATACAGAAAATGGTAGCCGATAAATCGGCTGAAGTTTCCGATATGTTCCGCTTCGGCATGCAGATGCAGATGCCTAAATGCTTGGATCAGATCAACTACTACGGCAGAGGTCCGATCGAAAACTATTCCGACCGTAACAACGTTACCGACTTGGGTAACTACAAACAGACTGTAGAAGAGCAGTTCTACTCTTATATCCGTCCGCAGGAAACAGGGACCAAAACGGATATCCGGTGGTGGAAACAGACCAACAAGGGCGGTAACGGACTTATGTTCATTTCGGAAGCTCCATTCTCGCTTCAGCCCTGAATTATTCGATCGAATCCCTGGATGACGGTACGCAAAAAGACCAAAGACACTCCGAACTTGTACCTCAGGCAAATTATACCAATATGTGCATTGACAAGGTACAAATGGGATTGGGTTGCGTCAACAGTTGGGGAGCACTTCCACTGGAACAATACCGTATTCATTACGGGGACTATGAATTCTCTTTCATCATGAAACCGATTCAATCTAATTTATAAACAGCAACAATAAAGGAATCTGTCCCCGCATTTCTATCCAAGAAGCGGGGACAAGTTTCTCTTTTTACAAAAATTGGTAAAAAAGCATAATCACTATACATATTTCGTTAAATAGCTGGTGCAAACTTTTATTTTATGTAGAAAAAGACTACTTTTATTGCCGATTTTTAAATCTAATTCAAGACTAATTGTAAAATCGTTTACCATAAAAACAAATGGCTACTAATAACAATTCTAATCGTTATCCTTCCGAAAACAAAGGGAGATTTTTCAAAGGAAAAACCTTCATTCTTTTGGTCGGGTTACTTCTCGGGGCAGGCATTATGGTTGCCGTATACAAAACATCCGTTTATTTCTCTTCCGATGAATCTTGTATGATGTGCCATGTTCATCCGCATGTAGAAGACAGCTGGAAACTCTCCAAACATGTAAATAACGGAAGCGGTGTTAAAACACATTGTGTGGCTTGTCACCTTCCGCCTCAAAGCGACACATGGAATCATTATACGGCTAAAGCCAAATTGGGACTAAAAGACGTATGGTCCTTCATGACAAAAGACAGTGCAGATTTCGACTGGAACACCAAGTCGGAACTGGAACATGCCGTTAAATATATTCCGAACGAATCCTGCAAAGAATGTCATCAGAATCTGTTCCCGGAAGATTAACCAAGATGGTATCACTGCTCACCTTTATTATGACGAAAACGAAAAGAAACTGGATTTGCAGTGTATCAGCTGCCACCTCGACGCGGGGCACTATAATCCGGATTACAAACATGGTAAATTAACAGGCATTCCCGGTGCTGCCACAACAGCGGTCGACACCAGCCTCTATTTCAAGACGGCGACACCTGTCACATCATTTACCGACTATACGGAACAAATTCCGGGTACGGCCGTTACTTTCAAAATGGTTGCCATTCCGGGCGGTACATTCAAAATGGGTAGTACAGATAAAGAACCGTTCCATAAGGCAGATGAGGCTCCGGTCCGAAATGTTACGGTCAGTCCTTTCTTTATGGCAGAAGTAGAAGTTACTTGGGATCAATATTGGGCATTCTACGGACAAACCATGAGTGAAGGACGTACTCCTCCCGAAACCGTATACGCAAATAACAGCAATCCGGATGTCGATGCCATTTCCGGTCCGACTCCCCCGTTCGGATTCCCCGACCAAGGATGGGGTGCTGGTGATCGTCCGGCTATTACGATGACACATTACGCAGCAGAAACATTCTGCCAGTGGTTGTCTAAACAAACAGGAAAAAATACCGTCTGCCGACCGAGGCAGAATGGGAATATGCAGCCCGTGGAGGAACGGAAACTCCTTATTTCTTCACAGGAAATCCTAAAGATTTTTCAGATCAGGGATTCTGGCGTAAGTTCTTCGATGCAAAGACAGACAGCATTAGTTCATTCGTGATTTACGCGAAGAACAGCAAGAACAGAACTCAGGAGCCGGGCGAAGTGAAAGCGAACCCGTTCGGTTTGAAGAACATGCTGGGTAACGTAATGGAATATTGTGCCGACAAATATGACCCGCAGGCTTACAGTAAAGGCGGTGAAAGTGTGACTAACCCGTTAATCACAGAAGGAGAAGAATGGGTTGTACGCGGCGGTAACTACACTTCCGATGCAGCAGATGTCCGTTCCGCAGCCCGCGATTATACCAAGCATGACGCATGGCTGAAGACAGACCCGCAGCAACCGAAGAGTATCTGGTGGTATTCGGATATCCGAGGTATCGGTTTCCGTGTGGTTTGCGAACCGGACCCAGCAATTGAAGCAAAATAACAGATGTTTAATTGATACCTAAAATTACTATATCATGAAGAAAGAAAACAGTATTAGCAGAAGATCGTTTTTAAAAAGTACAGCTATGGCCGGAGCACTGGGTGCAATCGGTACAGGTAGTGCAAGTGTATTAACCTCATGTGCAGGTGGCAGCGAAAGTGCTGCAGCAAACAAGCCTCTGAAAGAGCCTGGAACTTATTATATTCCGGAATTGCCCGACAAGGCTACTGACGGAAAAGAGTTGAAAGCCGGTGTTATCGGTTGTGGTGGACGTGGTTCCGGTGCAGCATTCAACTTCTTGGAAGCAGGTAATGGTGTGACAATCGTTGCCTTAGGTGATACATTTCAGGAAAGAATCGATGATTTGGCAGGTAAATTGAAAAAAGAGAAAAACATTGATATTCCGGCAGACAAACGTTTTGTTGGTTTGGACGCTTACAAACAGGTAATCGATAGTGGTGTCGATGTTGTCATTATCGCTACCCCCCCCGTATTCCGTCCGATTCATTTCCAATATGCGACTGAAAAAGGCAAACATTCATTCCTGGAAAAACCAATTTGTGTAGATCCAGTAGGATATCGTACTATCATGGCAACAGCTAAACAGGCCCAGGCTAAGAACTTATGTGTCATTACCGGTACACAACGTCATCACCAGCGTAGCTATGTAGAATCTTACAAGAAGATCATGGAAGGAGCTATTGGTGAAATCACCGGTGGTGTTGTTTATTGGAATCAGAGTATGTTGTGGTATCGTGACCGCCAGAAAGAATGGAACGATTGCGAATATATGATCAAAGACTGGGTGAACTGGAAATGGTTATCCGGAGACCACATCGTAGAACAGCACGTACACAACATCGATGTATTCACATGGTTCAGTGGCTTGAAACCGGTCAAAGCAGTCGGATTCGGTTCTCGTCAACGCCGTATAACAGGCGACCAGTATGACAACTTCAGCATCGACTTCACAATGGAAAACGGCATCCACTTGCATAGTATGTGTCGCCAGATTGACGGTTGTGCCACTAACGTCAGCGAATTTATCCAAGGAACAAAAGGCTCTTGGAACAGCGCTACGATGGAAATCAAAGATAATGCAGGCAATGTAGTTTGGAAATATGACGGAGAAGCTGAAAAAGCAAACACAAAACAGCAGAATCCATATGTATTGGAACACGTCAACTGGATTAACTTGATCCGCAGTGGCAAGTCTATTGACCAAGCATCTGAAACTGCTGTAGCCAATATGGCTGCTATCATGGGACGTGAATCAGCTTACACTGGTGCAGAAACGACCTGGGATGCCATGACTGCTTCTCCTATCGATTACACTCCGAAAGACTTGAATTTAGGCAAGATGGATATGAGTGGATTTACAGTTCAAGTTCCGGGTAAAGCCCAAGATAAGAAATAAGAATTATATGGCACTGAACAGAAGAAACTTTTTAAGAACAACTCTGGCTGGCGCGGCTGTTGCAGCCGGTAGTTCAGCTTTTGCTGCCTGTGGCGGCAAGGCTGCTTCTACAGAAGGTTGTCCGACAGAAAAGGGATCATGCCCCAACAGCAAAGCCGAATTGAAGATATCTTTTCAGGAAGGAATCGCCCCAGGTGCCAACCTCAACGAAAAGCTCGACTACATGGAAAAGTTGGGCGTCGTTGGTTTCGAACCGGGTGGACGCGGCCTGAAAGATCGTGTAAAAGAGATCAAGGATGCACTCAACGGACGCAATATCAAAGTGAGCGCCATTTGTGCAGGTTTCCAGGGTTTCATCCTTTCGACAGATCCGGCTATCCGCAAACAGTGTATGGATACGATGAAAGAGATCATGGCTGCCGCAGGCGAATTAGGTTCTACGGGAGTGATCATCGTTCCGGCTTTCAACGGCCAGAAACCAGCCATGCCTCATACACAGGAAACACGGGACTTTTTGTGCGAACAATTCAATGAAATGGGTAATTTCGCAAAAGAACACGGAACTACTGTTATCTTTGAACCGCTCAACAGGAAAGAGGCTTTTTATCTCCGCCAGGTAGCGGATGCAGCTCCATCTGCCGCGATATCAACAATCCGGGTGTACGCTGTATGGGTGACTTCTGGCACATGACTTGGGAAGAGACTTCCGACATGGGAGCTTTCCTTTCCGCAGGCGAATATCTGCAACATGTGCATGTTGCCAGCCGTAAACGCCGCAGCATGCCGGGTGAAGACGGCGAAGCGGATAACTATGTGAACGGCTTTAAAGGTTTGAAGATGTTGGATTACGACAAATATGTAAGTTTCGAATGCGGATGCCAGGGAGACCGGAACGTTTTGGTGCCCGCCGCAGTGGAACTATTACGAAAACAATGGGAAGAAGCATAAAATATGCCATTAGTATATCCTAATATGCAAATGAGTGAGGTGGTGGAAGAGCATCCCTCACTCATTCCTGTCATTAACCGTTTTGGAATCCGCCTGGGCTTAGGTGACAAATCGGTAAAGGCGATATGTGAAGAATACCAACTGGATGCCGATTTCCTCTTGACGGTAATCAACACGTTCCTCAATGAGGAATACTTCCCAGAAAAGAAGCTACAAACATTCCATACTTCACAAATCATCGATTATCTGACTAAAACCAACCTGTATTACCAGCGCTACCAAATTCCGAATATAGAAAGGCATCTCGGTTCATTCATATCGATGAGTACACCGGGAAACAACACGCTCAACCTGATCGGTAAGTTTTTTTCCTCTTTCAAAGAAGAACTGACCTCACAGATCGAAAAGGACGACCGGGTATGGTTCCCCTATTGTCTGTCATTAAGCGAAAAGTTGAAAGATTATCAATCTTCCGGACAGCTCGAAGCATTGCATCTCGGAACGGAGCAGCGATTGGAAGATCCGATAGAGGCCCTGTTGGCAGATCTGAAAAGCATCATGGTCAAGCATCTTTCCGGCGACTATAACGAGAACTTATGTTACGCTGTCATATTCGCGATCAGCAGCCTGGAAAAAGATATCAAACAACACAACCGCATCCGCTACCGGATATTGACACCGATGGTTTCGGCTATGGAAAAATTGTGTATTTAACAAACAGCCGGATGCATCGCAACAAGCAAATAGCAATTATATTACCCGACACGCTACAGAGCATCGGCCTACAAAGCATGCTGGCCGACTATTTTCCACCGGTAGAGATCAGCCACTACCCCACTTTCGAGGCTTTATCGACTTCCGGCAACGATACATTCGATTACTATTTTACAAATGCCGCTTCATTTGTCCTTTATGCAGACTTTTTCCTCCCTCGCCGGAGCAAGACAATGGTCCTGATCGATGGGGCCGAAGACGAAGGAGGGTTATCGGCAACTAATCATATCACGATCAAGGCCTCGCAGGAAATCATCATCGAGCAGATGGAACAACTTTTTACCGGAGAAAACAACAGTATTTCCAGCGAGAACAACAAAGAACTGTCCACCCGCGAAACGGATGTCCTCCAATTAATCGTCAAAGGCAGTACCAACAAAGAAATTGCAGACAAGCTGAATATCAGCCTGAACACAGTCCTCAGCCACCGCAAGAACATCACCACCAAGCTCGGTATCAAAACCGTATCGGGGCTTACCTTCTATGCCATTATGAACGGTATTATTTCAGGCGACGACATCGAACTTTAAAATCACTACATGTAGTGATTGATTCCCATTCATCTTTACCGTTCCTTTGCAACCGTAAAATACTAATAGTTTACAATAAATACGATGAATCAACGCTATCTGTATATCCTTGTTGCAGGCGCGCTTACGTGTTTGCAACCGATTAAAGCCGAACGGGTGAATGAAAATGTGAACGACACGATCAAGACCCATAATATAGATGAAGTGATCGTCACTTCTTCCACAAAGGAAACGAACGACCTTCGTACGCTTCCGGGAGCTGTTTCCATCCTCTCACCCCAAGCGATAGCAGCCAGGCAGATAGATGCCCTCAAGGATATCAGCGCTTTCATCCCCAACCTTTATATGCCGGACTACGGTTCGAAAATGACTTCGGCCATCTATATACGTGGAATCGGAGCGCGAAGCAGTGGGCAATCCATCGGATTATATGTCGACAACGTCCCTTACCTGGATAAAAGCGCTTTTGATTTCGAGCTGAACGATATTCAGCGCATCGAAGTCTTACGCGGACCGCAGGGAACCCTCTACGGACGCAATGCAATGGGAGGTATCGTCAACATCTACACCCTCTCCCCCTTCGATTACCAAGGAACAAAAGTCACAATGTCGATGGGCAACTACGGGGCAGCCAAAGCCAAAGTTTCCCAATACAGCAAGATCGGAGAAAACATCGGACTCTCATTAAGCGGATATTACGACCGTAACGACGGATTTTTCATCAACGAATACAACAACACAAAGGCCGATAAGGAGGAATCGGCAGGCGGCCGTTTCAAGTTGGAGGGGTATATTACGGATCATTTGAAAGCGCAATATACATTCAACTATGACTATGTAACGCAAAAAGCCTTTCCTTACGGGCAGTACGACCCACAAACCGGTACCGTACAGCCGATCCGCATCAACGATCCGAGTTCCTATTGGCGCCACACACTGAACAACAGTTTGTACCTGGAATGGAAAACAGACCGTTTCATCCTCGCCTCCACCACGGCTTACCAATATCTGAAAGACGATATGAAAATGGACCAGGACTATACGGAACTATCTGTCTTCACCCTCCATCAAAGACAGAAACAATATGCCTGGAGCGAAGAGCTAGCGATCAAATCCAATACAAAAAGCAATTACCAATGGAGCTTCGGCGCCTACGGTTTTTACAACAGCCTGAATACTGACGGTCCCGTGATCTTCAAGCAAGACGGGCTGACAGGTATTTTGCAAAAAGCATTCGACGACATCCTGGCCAATAATCCGAAAGCACCGAAACTGACCGTCCAGGGAGACAAACTGAACCAGATCTATTTCCCCGGCAACTTCGACACACCGACTCACGGTTTCGCCGCCTTCCACCAATCGACCTACAACGACCTCTTTGTCGAAGGACTTTCCATTACCGCCGGTATCCGTCTGGACTACGAAAAAGCCAGTCTGGACTATCACTCGGCTGTAGACAGCATGAAGATCGGCGTGGAAATGGGCCCGATGAAGATGACACTACCGGTCACGACAACTATGGACGGCAACATCTCACAAGATTTCCTGCAAGTATTGCCGAAGATTTCACTCCGTTACCAGTGCACACCCGAAACATTCACATATGTCTCGGTCGCCAAAGGATACAAGACAGGAGGATATAATGTACAGATGTTCGGCGACCTGGTCCAGGCTCAAGCCAAATATGACTTGATGTCCAAGTTCGCCCCCGACAAGGCCGAGCAACCGGGGGAAGTGGAAGACGTCGCTTCCTATAAACCGGAACATAGCTGGAATTACGAAGCAGGCATCCGTAGCGAACTGATCCGAGGCAGGCTGAGTGCAGAGCTGACACTCTTCTATATGGACATCCGTGACATCCAACTGACCAGCTTTGCCGAAAACGGCAGCGGGCGTCTGATCACCAACGGAGGAAAGGCGAACAGCTACGGCGTGGAACTGAGCCTACGCGGGCGTATCATGGACAGACTAACCGCAGATCTTAACTACGGTTTTACACACGCCACCTTCCGCGATTACATCTTCACGGACAAGGACAAGAACAGCCAGATCGTAAAAACGGACTGCAAGGATAATTTCATTCCTTACACACCGCGCCACACCGTAAGCTTAGGATTGCAATACACGAAACTGCTCCACCGGAAAATGATCGACCAATTTACAGCATCCGCCCAATTCACCGGGGCCGGCAAGATCTTCTGGACAGAAAAAAACGACATCAGCCAACCGTTCTACGGCCTCGTCAATGCAAAAGCAGGTATCCGCAAGGGAATCGTCAACCTCAACCTGTGGAGCCGCAACATCACAGGCACGGACTACCAGGCGTTCTATTTCGAATCGTTCAACCAGTCATTCATCCAGAAAGGCAAACCTTTCCAGATCGGAGGCGAAATCACCGTTACATTTTAAGACATGAAATTATTCTATTACCTCCCGTTACTGCTCTGCCTGACATACACGGCAAAAGGGGAAGAGATTGAAAAAGATACGACGAAGATCCGCAATGTCGAACTGAACGAAGTGGTCGTGCAATCGTTCAAGCAACAGCGGGACCTCAGGCTGGAACCCCTATCGGCATCAGCCGTGACGGGAACGGCCATCCAAAACCGGAATATCATGGGAATCAAAGAATTCAGTTCGTTCATCCCGAACCTTTTCATGCCGGACTATGGATCGAAACTGACCTCACCGGTTTATATCCGGGGGATCGGATCGAAAATCAACGCACCCTCGGTCGGGCTTTATGTGGACGGCATCCCCTACTTCGAAAAATCAGCTTTCGATTTTGATTTCAATGAAGTGGATAGGATCGAAGTGTTGCGCGGTCCGCAAGGGACACTCTACGGCCGTAACACGATGGGCGGCATCATCAATGTCTATACAAAATCGCCTCTGAAATATGAAGGGACGAACATCTGGCTTTCCAACGGCAACTACGGTTACCGCGACTATGCCCTCTCCCATTATAAAAAGATCGGAGAAAAGTTCGGATATGCCGTTTCCGGTGATTTCCAAAGCAGCGACGGCTATTTTACCAACCTGTTTACGGATAAGAAGGCAGATGATATGAAGTCCGGTTCCGCCCGCATCCGCCTGGAATGGAAGCCTCGAAAGAACCTTTCGATCGGCTGATGAGTTCGTTCGACCGTTCTGTCCAGGGCGGCTATCCCTACGCTGTCTGCGATTCGGTCACCCATAAACCGGGAGAAGTCAACTATAATGACTACAGTTTCTACAAACGGACACTTTCGACAACCGGCTTCTCGGCGGATTACCAGGGAAGGGGCTACAGCATCAACAGCCGGACCGCCTTCCAATATATCTCGGACCATCAAGGCATCGACCAGGATTTCTCTCCCAAAAGCATCTATTTCGCACGTCAGGATATGAAGCAGAAAATGTTTTCCGAAGAACTGAACATCAAATCAACGACTCCCGGACGCTACAAATGGCTGTTCGGTGCCTTCGGTTTCTGGCAGGGGATAGACAATACCGTGACACTCGATTATTTTACCAAAGACTATGCGACACGCAAGCTGTACGACACGCCGACCTATGGTGTCGCTTTCTACCACCAGTCCACAATCGACGACCTGCTGACGCGCGGTCTGTCATTGACTTTCGGCATCCGCTACGATTATGAGCACACCTCCAACGATTTTCTTTTTTATAAAGAAACGGACGGCGGCAGCAAGCAGATGGATGCCTTCGACAGCCGGCTCAAATTCAGCCAGGTCACCCCGAAAATCGCCCTGCAATATATGTTCCCGTCTACCGGCATGCTCTACGCCACCGTGACGAAGGGGTATAAGACAGGTGGTTTCAATACCTCCTTCGATCGTGAGGAAGACCGCACATTCCGCCCTGAAACCAGTTGGAACTACGAGTTGGGAGCAAAGCACCCGCTTCTCGACAACCGCCTGAACGCTGAGATCTGTTTCTTCTGGATCGACTGGAAGAACCAACAGATTTACCAGATGCTCGCCACCCAGAACGGGCAGTTCCTGCGTAACGCCGGACATAGTGAGAGCAAAGGCGTCGAAGTCAGCCTGCAAGGGAATCCGGTCAACGGGCTGATGGTGCAGATAAACTACGGCTTTACGCACGCTACTTTCAAAGATTACAAGGATGAACGGAAAGGAATCGACTACAGCGGCAATTTCCTGCCGATGGTCCCACGCCACACTTTTGCCGTCGGAGCTGATTACACTATCCCGAACCCTTGCCGACACATCGATCGCTTCACAATCAGTGCGAACTACACCGGGACGGGACGTATCCAATGGAAAGAAGACAATAAAATCTCACAACCCTACTACGGACTATTGAATGCAAAAGTGTCTGCTACAAAAGATTTTATTACCTTTGCGATCTGGGGGAAAAATATGACCGGTGCAGACTATTCTGCTTTCTATTTCGAAACAGGCGGAAAGGGTCTGGCACAAAAAGGACGGCCGTTCACGATCGGAGGGAATATACAATTGAATTTTTAAAAGTCTCGGCAGAAGTTCGGACGACACTTTGAAAACTCTTAAAGCCCCGGCCGGAAGCCGGATGATTATATAACGATATTATGATACAGAAAGACAAAACATACAACCTCGCGACCTTCTTCTGCCTCTACATCGCGCAGACGATCCCAATGAGCTTCTTTTCCACCGTCATCCCCGTCATGATGCGTCAGGAAAACTTTTCGCTCTCGGCCATCGGGCTTCTCCAGTTGATCAAGTTGCCTTGGATACTAAAATTCCTTTGGTCACCGATGGTAGACCGACACGCCGTGACGACGGGCGATTATAAACGGTGGATTTTTTCTTCCGAACTGATCTACGCCGGCCTGATCTTTGCCGTCGCTTTCCTTGATTTCCATACGGACTTCTATACGATCGTCGCCCTGATCATCGTTTCCTTCGTCGCTTCCGCCACGCAGGATATCGCGACCGACGCGTTGGCGGTACTCGCTTTCAGCCGGAAGGATAAAAGTCTTGTAAACAGTATGCAGTCGATGGGAAGTTTCGGAGGTTCGATGATCGGGGGCGGTGTCTTGCTCCTACTTTTCAAACAGATCGGATGGAACGGGCTGTTGCCCTGCGTCGCACTGTTTGTCATCGCTGCCCTCCTGCCGCTCTTTTTCAACAAAGGCCTCCGCATTCAACCGAAGGACACGCACGAACGGGCCAAAAAGGCGGATGTGATCTATTTCTTCGCCCGCCGGAGCATCTGGAAACAGATCGGTTTCCTTTTCCTTTACTATTCCGGCTTGATCGGTACGCTCGCCATGTTGAAGCCCTGGCTGGTCGACTTAGGCTACGACATGAAGGAGATCGGAGTGATGAGCGGAGTGGCGGGGACATTCGTCGGGTTCCTCTCCTCATTTGCCGGCGGGATGATCGTACGGCGGATCGGTCGTTTCAGGGCACGCATCCTGTTTGCAGTATTTGTCTTGATAGCGACACTCTATTTCCTCGGACTTTCGTATGTGCATCCTACGACTACCTTGCTCTATGGCGGGATTTTCCTTCTGTGGGGCAGCTACGGGATGGCGACGATCGTAGTTTATACGACCGCTATGGACTGTGTACGCCCAGGACGCGAAGGGACGGATTTCACGATCCAGACGGTCATCACGCATCTCAGTGGCATGTTGATGGCCATCCTGAGTGGAAAAATTGCAGATCATACGGGTTACCACGGGCTTTTCTTCTTTGAGGCGAGCATCGCTTTGGTATCTCTTATTTATATAATAACAGTTTTCAGAAAAGATAAAAATACGATATGAAACAAGAACTTTTAGACAAATACAATGTACCGGTTCCCCGGTACACCAGCTATCCGCCGGCAAATTATTTCCATGACGGGTTCAACGACTATGATTATGCGGATGCTCTCCAAGCGTCAAACAATCAAAAACCAGAGTTGATTTCCTTCTATTTCCATATTCCTTTCTGCCACCGCCTCTGTCACTATTGCGGATGCAATTCCTATCCCGTTCCGGAAGGAGAAATCGTAGACCGATATGTCGAAGCCTTACATAAAGAGATCGACCTGGTATTACCTCTGCTCGACAACAGACGCAAAGTTTCGCAAATCCATTACGGCGGCGGTAGCCTACCGTCCTGCCGGCCATCGAGCTGGAAGAGCTGAACGACCATGTTTTAGACAAGTTCCCAACGATCGCCAATCCGGAGATAGCAGTCGAATGCCATCCGGGCTGGATAATGGAACAAGGCTGGGTTCAATTGGTCAAATCCGGTTTCAACCGACTGAGTATCGGTGTGCAGGATTTCAACAAGGAGGTCCTGAGAGGCGTAAACCGTCAATCGTCCAGAATCCCGATGGAAGACGTCATGGAGATCCTGCGTTCGCTCGACGTACGTGTCAATATGGATTTTCTCTACGGCTTGCCCTTCCAGACGGAAGAAAGCTTTGCCCAGACGATCGAAAGAGCCGTTGCCATGAAACCGGACCGGCTCGTCACCTTCTCGTATGCGCATGTGCCCTGGGCTTTCCCCCGGCAGCAGATATTGGAAAAAGTAGGACTGCCATCGGGCGACGAGAAGAGCCGGATGTTCGAAACAGCCCACAGGATCCTTTGCGAAGCAGACTACCAGCGATCGGTCTGGATCATTTCGTCCGCAAAGACGACGAGTTGTACACAGCTTCGCAGAACGGACAGCTACATCGTAATTTCCAGGGATATTGTACGCGCCGCACTACCGGCCAGGTCTATGCTTTCGGTGTGACCGGAATCAGCCAGCTCGGAACGGCTTACGCTCAGAACACAAAAGATATCATGGAGTATATCGAGAAAGTCGAAGCCGGCATCTTGCCTGTCGCCAAAGGATATCTCCTAAGCCGGGAGGAACAGATCACACGGGAAGCAATCGAAATGCTGATGTGCAACTACCGGATCGACTGGAACGAACTGTCGGAACAGCTTTCCACCCCCGCCCGATCCATCAAGCAGGCAACCGCCTATGACGAAGCGCATCTACGCGAATTTGCAGAGGATGGACTAATCGAGTTCGACAAAAACCAAATCAGGATGACACCTGAAGGCAGGCTTTTCGTCCGAAACATAGCCGCTTCGCTAGACAAGCTGATGCTCGAAACAAATAAATCATTTTCTAAACCTGTATAACGAAATGGACTCCCAGCAGACAGATATTCTGATTATCGGTGCCGGATTGACCGGATTGACGACCGGTTTCTGGTTAACTCGCGCCGGAAAAGACATTCATATCCTCGAGAAAGCTGATCGTGTCGGAGGACAAATCCATACATTCCGCGAAAATGATTTTGTCTACGAAAGCGGCCCCAATACAGGTGTCGTCTCCTACCCCGAAGTCGCCGAACTTTTCGAAGCCCTCTCCCCTGCTTGTGCACTGGAGACTGCCGCGAAGAATCCAAACGTCGGCTGATCTGGAAAGGAGATCGGTTCCGGGCCCTCCCGTCCGGACTGTTCAGTGCAGTCACGACTCCTCTGTTTACGCTTGGCGACAAGTTCCGTATCCTCGGAGAACCGTTTCGGGCAAAAGGGAACAATCCGGATGAGTCTGTCGGGGAATTGGCAGCCCGCCGCTTGGGTAAATCATTCCTGCACTATGCGGTGGACCCATTCCTATCCGGTGTCTATGCCGGCGATCCGATGAAACTCGTCACTCGTTATGCGCTCCCTAAACTCTATAACTTAGAACAGCAATATGGAAGCTTCATCCGCGGAACCATCGCGAAAGCCAAGCAGCCGAAAACGGATCGCGACCGCCTCGCCAGCAAGAAAGTATTTTCCGCCGCCGGAGGGTTGGACAAACTGACCGGGGCGATGGCCGAGGCGATCGCCCCGGCCCATATCACACTGTCGGCCGCTGACGTCACAGTCCGCCCTTGTGCAAACAAATGGATGGCTACCTATTCGACAGCCGACGGCGAACAGACTATTATTGCGGAACGGATAGTTACGACCACCGGCGCTTATACACTGCCGGCCCTGTTGCCGTTTGTCCCGAAAGAAAAGATGGACCGGATCAGTAACTTGTATTATGCACCGGTCGTACAGGCCAGCGTCGGGTTCCGCGACACCGGTGGATTACGTTTCGATGCGTTCGGAGGCCTGGTTCCTTCCTGTGAGAAAAAAGATGTGCTCGGAATTCTTTTCCCCTCCGCTTGTTTTGCCGGACGGGCTCCGGAAGAGGGTGCCCTCTTCTCGTTCTTTATCGGAGGCGTAAAGCATGCCGACCTGACGACCTGGCCGGAAGAGGAACTGAAAGCGCTCATCAGACACGAGCTCCACACCATGTTGAAATTTCCGGAGGAAACGGAACCTGATATGATCCGTGTCTTCCGTCACGAACATGCCATTCCGCAATACGAACAGAATAGCGGCACCCGCTTCGAAACGATCGACGAACTGCAAGCGCATTACCCTGGCCTTACATTGGCCGGAAACATCAAAGGCGGTATCGGCATGGCTGACCGTATCCGCCAAGCCACAGAAATTGCGAATAAATTAATAAACGGGTAAATTCATCATTTACATTATACAATACATTAATATGGAGGAAAAATGGAAGATAAAATAGTTGAAATAGCTCGTTTCTATGAACCGGAAGCAGCACAGATGATCGAATCCCTCCTGAAATCGGAAGGAATCAAATGTTATCTGAGAAACGAATATACGAGCCAGGTCATGTACCAGCCAATATGGGTGGCATTCGCATTGAACTGCTTGAAAGCGAAGTTCCCCGTGCAATGGAGATTTTAGAAGCAAACGGATACGAATTTCCGAAAGAAGACGAAGAAGCCGAACAGATTCAAGCCGTTTCAGGTTGGACACGTCACGTTCCGTTCCTCCGTCATCTTCCTCTCGAAAAACAAATTATCGTTCTTTTTATCCTTGTAGCCGTATTTTTGGCCTTGGTCATTTATTTCGGTTCGCTTGTATCATCCAACTAAACAAATGTAAACTATGGCACGCAGAAAGATTACAAATAGTCAAGCCGTATGTATCACTCTTTTATGGGGTGTCCTTTGCTACATGCTGCTTGCATACAGCGAAAAGATAACCTTTGATATCGTTTTTGCCCTGGTAGCGTCAGCAATCATCGTGTTCGTCCCTATCTATAAGAGTAGAAGACGAAGAGACGAATGACATTTAGTTACTTTTACCCGTTTAAAATACCGAAATGATATTTTTAATGCATTTTTTCTTTCAAATATTTGTTTGTGTAAAATTTTAGCTTACCTTTGCGAGGTCGTTAAAAAAACGGCTACCGGTTAACAAATTGATTATAAATATAACATTCTAAATAAAATCAGTCTTATGAAGGCAAGTGAAGTTTTAGACAACTTAAAGAGAAGATTTCCGAATGAACCGGAATATCATCAGGCAGTTTCAGAAGTATTAGGAACAATCGAAGAGGCTTACAATGAACATCCCGAATTTGAAAAGAGCAATCTAATCGAACGTCTTTGTATCCCCGATCGTATTTTCTCCTTCCGTGTAACCTGGATGGATGATAAAGGACAGATCCAAACCAACATGGGATACCGTATCCAGCACAACAATGCGATCGGCCCGTATAAAGGAGGTATCCGTTTCCACGCTTCTGTAAACCAGTCGATCCTTAAGTTCCTGGCTTTCGAACAGACTTTCAAGAACTCACTGACAACTCTGCCGATGGGCGGTGGCAAAGGGGGTTCCGACTTCAGCCCGCGCGGTAAGTCAAACGCTGAAATCATGCGTTTCTGCCAGGCTTTCGTATTGGAATTATGGCGCCATATCGGCCCGGATACGGATGTTCCTGCAGGTGATATAGGTGTTGGCGGACGTGAAGTCGGTTATATGTACGGAATGTATAAGAAACTGGCTCAGGAAAACACGGGGACATTCACCGGCAAAGGACGCGAATTCGGCGGTTCACTGATCCGTCCCGAAGCGACTGGTTACGGAAATGTTTACTTCCTGCTGGAAATGCTGAATACAAAGGGAATCGACATCAAAGGAAAGACCGTTTGTGTTTCAGGTTCAGGTAACGTAGCCCAATATACTGTAGAAAAACTGATCAGCCTCGGTGCCAAAGTGGTGACAATGTCCGATTCGGACGGTTACATCTACGATCCGGACGGTATCGACCGTGCTAAGCTGGATTACATCATGGAACTGAAGAACCTGTATCGTGGCCGTATCCGTGAATATGCAGAACAATATGGTTGCAAATATGTGGCTGGTGCTCGTCCTTGGGGAGAAAAATGCGACATCGCAATGCCGAGTGCAACTCAAAACGAACTAAACGGAGAAGATGCCAAGACATTGCTTGCCAACGGATGTATCGCCGTATCGGAAGGTGCTAACATGCCTTCTACTCCTGAAGCTATCGACGCATTCCTGGAAGCTAAGATCCTGTACGCTCCGGGTAAGGCAGCCAATGCCGGCGGTGTATCTGTTTCCGGTCTGGAAATGACACAGAACGCTCAGAAACTGAGCTGGAGTAGCGAAGAGGTAGATGCCAAACTGAAAAGCATCATGCAGAATATCCACGAACAATGTGTAAAATACGGTAAACAAGCCGACGGCTACACAAACTACGTGAAAGGTGCAAACGTTGCGGGCTTCATGAAGGTAGCCAAAGCAATGATGGCACAAGGAATACTTTAATCAAGGATTTTGACACACCCCCTTAAAAGAGACGTATAGGCGGGCGTTCCGGTACAACGGTTACGCCCGCCTTTTTATTTTCAGACGAAAATTATCGATTGTCAATTGCCAATTGTCAATTGTTTACTACTTTAGTGCCGAAAATACAAAGACATGATAACTGAAGAATTAAAACAACTTTACCAGACATATACCGGTTCACCGGCAACTGACATAACCGAACTATCTTCTTCCGGCTCTAACCGCCGGTATTTCAGATTGTCAGGCCCCGTTTCCCTGATCGGGGTAAGCGGAACCTCCGTAGAGGAAAACAATGCCTTCATTTATATGGCCGCGCATTTCCGGGAAAAAGGATTGCCTGTTCCCCGGGTTTATTGCTGGTCGGATGATAAATCGCTCTATCTCCAGGAAGATCTGGGCGATGCCCTACTCTTTCATGCAATCGAGAAAGGACGGAAAAGTTGCTTCTTCGACGAGACGGAAAAGTCTTTGCTGCATAAGACGATTACGCTTCTACCGGCCCTACAGTTTAAGGGGGCGGAGGGTTTCGACTTCAACCAATGCTATCCTCAACCCGAATTCAATAAACGTTCGATCCTTTGGGATCTGAACTATTTCAAATATTGTTTCCTGAAAGCTACCGGAATGGAATTCCAGGAGAACCTTTTGGAAGACGATTTCCAAAAAATGAGCGATGTCCTGCTGCAAGACTGTACACCGACATTCATGTACCGGGATTTCCAGTCGCGTAACGTGATGGTAAAAAACGGTGAACCCTGGTTCATTGATTTCCAGGGAGGACGAAAAGGCCCGGTCTACTACGATGTCGCTTCTTTCCTCTGGCAGGCGAAAGCCAAATATCCGACTGAACTGAGACAGGAATTGATAGCCGACTATCTGCAAGCACTACGCGGGTATATGGAAATAGACGAAAAGCATTTCTTCCGGCAATTACGCCACTTCGTTCTTTTCAGGACTTTACAGGTCTTGGGAGCCTACGGTTTCCGGGGATATTTCGAGAAGAAACCGCATTTCATCCAAAGTGTCCCCTTCGCAATCGACAACCTCCGGCAACTTTTGAAAGAAGATTATCCGGAGTATCCCTATTTATGCAACATACTACGGGATCTGACAAATCTGTCTCAATTCTATGACGACATCCAGAAGCATACGCTCAAAGTCAAGATTGTCAGCTTTGCCTATAAAAAAGGAATTCCCAACGATCCGAGTGGCAATGGCGGTGGGTTTGTCTTTGACTGCCGTGCCATCAATAACCCCGGTAAATACGAACGTTACAATCATTTTACCGGATTAGACGAACCGGTGATCCGCTTCCTCGAAGAAGACGGAGAGATCACCCGCTTCTTGGACCATGTTTACGAAATTGTGGATGCTTCTGTCAAACGTTATATGGACCGGGGATTCACCAATCTGATGATTTGTTTCGGTTGCACGGGAGGCCAGCACCGTTCGGTTTACTCCGCCCAGCATATGGCAGAACATATTCATTCCAAGTTCGGTGTCCGGGTAGACCTCGTCCACAGGGAACAAAACATAGAACAACTCTTTAACGCAATATTATGAAAGCTATGATTTTCGCAGCCGGCTTGGGAACACGCCTCAAACCGCTGACCGACAACACCCCAAAAGCATTGCTTCCTATCAATGGAAAACCTATGCTCGAACATGTAATCCTTAAATTGAAAGATGCCGGCTTTCATCAGATAGTCATCAACGTTCATCATCTGGGAAACCAGATCATCGACTTCCTGGCTGCCAACAATAATTTCGGTATCCAGATTCATATCTCCGACGAGCGGGATTATCTGCTCGATACCGGCGGGGGAATCAAACATGCCGCCTCATTTTTACAAGGTAACGAACCGTTTTTGATACATAATGTCGACATCATATCCAATATTGATCTCCGTGCGCTTTACAATCATCATGTAGAGACAAATCCGCTGGCGACATTATTAGTCAGCAAGCGCAACACCTCCCGCTATCTGCTTTTCAATAAGGAAAACAAACTATGCGGTTGGCGCAACCGTGAGACAGGCGAAGTAAAATCATTCTATCCCGATTTCGATCCGAACCAATATAACGAATATGCATTCAGCGGGATACATGTACTGTCTCCTAAAATATTCGACTGGATGGAAGAATGGACCGGCAAATTCCCGATCATCAACTTCTACCTCTCCATCTGCGCTAAAACCAACATCCACGCCTACGCAGACGAGCACCTTCATCTGATAGATGTCGGCAAACCGGAAACATTGCAGGTGGCTGAAAACTTTCTCCGGGAAAGTTTCACTCCTGACAAATAAAAACAAATACTTTAGATACAATCGATTTATTTTTGCATAAAAATACCATGAACGACAATCAAATACATACCGGAGCAGACGATTTGACACATCAGGCAATGGAAGAGGCTTTACATCGACGTAACACGGCAGAGATTCGTCGGTTACTGGAGGCAGGCTTCCTTCTATCTAATGCACCTCGCACCCCTGACGGATATGAGCAGCCTCATTATTACCTCAAAGAGCTAATCAACTATTACTGCTTCTACTCCCATTACAAAGATTGATAGAGTTATTGCCTCTTTTTCTTGATAGATCAGAGTCATTAAGCAGCTTGGAACTGGAAAGCATCGGACGTATTCACGCCAATGAATATACAAAAGATATCTTACGGCTTCTGATTGACCATGTAGAAGACATTAACGAACAGAACCGAAGCGGGAATTCCATTTTACATGAAAAGTTAAAAGACTATCAGAATACATACGCCTATCAGTTCGGACCGGACGAAATCGTACCTCCCGAAAAGAACGAACCGGACATTATATTGGACTTGTTGCTAGAGCGGTCCGATCTGGATGTCAACCGAATGAACTACTCAGATCTATCACCTCTATACTATGCTTGCCGGCAAACAACCGCCCGTATCGTCCGCAAGCTTTTAGAGAAAGGAGCCGACCCATACGTTCTCTATGGGAAAGAAGGAAACACACTGTTACACGAGGCTTGCGACAACAATAAAATGCAGGTTATCCCTCTATTGGTTACATTCGGAGTCGATGTCAATGAAGCGAATGCCCTTAGCCAAACACCACTTCATATCGTTTGCAAGAAACAATATCCCGAGATTATCCAATACCTGTTACAAAACGGTGCCGATCCAATGAGACAAGACAAAGACGGAAACACACCTCTGCATTTACTGGTAAAGGAGACGAAACCGCAAACGATCGACTGCATCGACCTTTTACTGGATAACGGGGCAGACATCAATGCCGTAAACGACCTACAGCGAACCCCATTCTTCGTCTGTGCACAAACAACAGACAATCAGTTCCGCAATCGCAATGGCATCCTGCTGAACCATTTGTTGGAAAAAGGGGCCTATGCCGACACGTCGGATATCAACCAGAACAATCCTTTATACCATGCAGTAGAGGATGACGACTTGGAACGCGTCAATCTCTTATTGAAAGCCGGAGTCGATCCTAATTGCCGTAACAGGAACAATATCAGCCCTTACAAACTGGCCTTGCAAAAAAATCGCAGGTCGATCATCAGCCGGATCGAAAAATCGCAGGTAAAGATCACCGCAGATCCGGACGATCTGGACGCCGCATTTTTAGAAGCTTGCGCAAACGGTAAACGCGGAGTGGCGGAAATGTTGTTTAAAAGCGGTAATATCGACATCACATATGTCGACGACAGCGGCCGTACTCCACTCCACTATATCGCCAAAGCAGGGATGATCGCATTGGCCGGATACGTCTTAGACAAAGGCGTGGATATCAACTATACGGACAAATACGAACAAACGGCTCTGCACATCGCAACAGCTTTCCGTCAAAAAGAAATGGCCAAGCTCTTGCTGGCACGGGGAGCGAACGGAGCCATCCGTGACGATAAAGGTTTATTGCCTATACATTACATCGCCCAAAGCGGACAGTCCGATCTTTTAAAGGCCATGCAACACTCCGGCTATGACTTGGAAGCAGCCACCGACCGAGGCGACACTCCCCTACACATAGCCGCATTCCACCGGGCAAAAGAAAACGTGCGTGTATTACTGGAAGCTGAAGTAGCTCCCGACCCACAAAACAACCTTGGGATCACTCCTTTACAATTGGCAGTACAGAGTAGTCAGAAAGAAATCGTAAAGCTACTTGTCGAACATGGGTCCGACATCAGCCGTACTGATACCGATGGAGATGCACCTATCCATTGGCTTCCGGACGTGGCAACAAAGAGATGGTACGCCAGCTACTCGAATTAGGAGCCGATATCAATGCACTCAACAATCGCCATCAAACAGCTCTGCACATAGCGATAATACGTAGAGACAAAAACCTCGTCAACTATCTGTTGGAATCCGGGGCCGATCTAGAAATCAAGACGGCAGAAGGTAATTCCTGCATCGACTTGGCAGTAACCAGTGGCCAAAAAGAATTGATCGAACTGATCGGAATCATCCAGCGAAGACGCGAGGCTTTAGCGGATTAAAAGACGACGATTTTCAAATAACAACAAAACAAACTGAAAATAGACATGAAAATAAAATTTTTATTATTAGTGACCGGCCTTTTGAGCCTGACAACAATCATCGCCCAGGTCTATCCCGTCCGGCCTCAACTATCCGATAAGAATTCTTTTTCCATGATCCTGCTGCCTGATCCGCAGAGTTATAACAAGTTTGATGCCAACCAGCCGTTGTTCGAGCTACAAACAGCCTGGATCGCCAACAGTATCGGATCACTGAACGTCAAAGGTGTTTTATGTACCGGCGATTTGGTTGAGCAGAACGAGATACGGATTCCGGATGGCATAAACGGAAATCAAACAAGCGAAGAGCAATGGCAAGCCGCATCCAGGCATTCGAACGGCTCGACGACAAAATATCTTATGTCGTTTGTACCGGGAATCACGATTACGGATACGAGAAAGCAGAAAACCGTCTCTGCCACCTTCCCGATTACTTTCCTTCCGAACGGAATAGCTGCTGGAAAAAGTCATTGGTCGAAACAGGACTGAACTACCAAGGTATTCCAACTCTTGAAAATGCAGCTTATGAGTTCGAGACAGACACATGGGGAAAACTATTAGTCATTTCGCTCGAATTTGCTCCACGTGACGAGGCGATCGAATGGGCGGCAAAAGTTACCGGCAAAGACAAATACAAAAATCATAAAGTGATTCTGCTGACGCACTCCTATATGTCACCGGAAGCCAAGCGTCATATTAAGGAAGGCTACAAAATATCACCCGCCAATTACGGAGAAGCAATCTGGCAGAAACTGGTCTATCCTTCCTCTAACATCTGTATGGTGATATGTGGACATGAATGCGAGATAACAGACTACAAGGGCAATGTCAGCTTCCGGACTGACAAAAACAGCACAGGTAAGAATGTAGCCCAAATGATGTTCAATGCCCAGACCGCCGACGGTCAATGGCATGGCAACGGAGGGGACTGTTGGCTCCGCATCATGGAATTTATGCCGGACGGGAAGACGATCAAGATCAAGACATTCTCTCCCCTATTCGCACTTTCTCCCCTGACATCCGAAAAGGCATGGAGAACAGATTCATACGATCAATTCGACATTACGATCGAGTAAACAATTCATAAACAAAAACCATCTAAAGATGAAACAACTTCTTATTATCCTTTCACTTGTACTCGGAAGCCTGCAACCAGGCTACGCACAGAAACCCGCCTTGAAGTTCAATAAAGACGGCAAGTTCAAAATCGTACAGTTCACGGACGTACACTACATTCACGGAAATCCCAAATCAGCCGTTTCCCTCGAACGCATCAACGAAGTGCTGGATACGGAAAAGCCGGACTTAGTGCTATTCACTGGTGATGTCATCTATGGTCAGCCGGCAGAGGAAGGGATGCGCACGATCCTGAACTTAGCCGCCAACCGCAAAATTCCCTTCGGTGTGACATTCGGCAATCACGATGACGAACAGGGACTCACCCGTACCCAGCTATTCGATATCATACAGACGATTCCTTACAACCTGACCGATTCCGTAGCCGGAGTCGTAGGAGCAACCAATTTTATCCTACCCCTGAAATCGTCCGATGGAAAGAAAGACGCAGCTATCCTGTACTGCCTGGACTCGCATTCATATTCACAGATCAAAGGAATCGGCGGCTACGATTATATCAAGTTCGACCAGATCCGATGGTATCGCGAAAACAGCGCAAAATACACGAAGCAAAATGGCGGCACTCCTTTGCCCTCGCTGGCATTCTTCCACATCGCCCTGCCGGAATACAACCAGGCTGCATCAGACGAAACAGCCATCTTGATCGGAACGCGAAAAGAAAAAGCCTGCGCTCCACAACTGAACTCCGGTATGTTCGCCTCAATGAAAGAAATGGGGGATATGTTAGGAGTATTTGTCGGACACGATCATGATGACGACTATGCTGTTTTCTGGAAAGGTATCCTGCTTGCCTATGGCCGTTATACCGGTGGTGACACTGTATACAACAACCTGAGCAACGGTGCCCGCGTAATCGAAATGACCGAAGGATCCACCAGCTTCAAAACCTGGATTCGTCTGAAAGGCGGGGAGGTCATCAACCCGGTAAATTATCCTTCGGATTTCATCAAGAAGAAAGATTAAACCGGTTTCAGCACCACTCCCAGACTCTTCTTTCCATCCATCTTGATCACGATCGGTTTATCGAAACGGACATGGCGGAGATATTCGGTTTCCTCCACTGCGGGCAAGGAGTTCAGATATTCTTCATCGAACCAGCCATCTCCCTTAAACGGGTTGATCGTAAAATAGCCAACCCCGAACGAGGTCAGATTCTGGAAGAAATGCGTTCCCTGGCTCGGATCTACACGATAATTTTCCAATCCGCATTCCACAATGACACGAGCATTGCTGATATGCGGCCATTTCACCGGAATGCCCAGCCAGGAATCGCTACTGCCCCAACGGCCGGGACCGACCAATACATAATTTTTTTCCTCAGCGGTGAATTTCCGGTTTATCTTCTCGATATCGTAAGCGATCAACTGATTGTTGGAAGAACTGAAAGCTCCGGTCTTCACATATATGATATCCTGCACATCCGTCACAATGCCATGTCCTAAGACACTGGTCGACGAAAGTATCGTATCCTCTTGCCCGACGAGTGTCAAGTCTTCTTCCATCACCTCCTTGTTGTCCACGATCGGGCGAATTTGCAACAGATAAAAAGTAGCTGTAGGGGTAGGGCTCTGCTCTGCCCTCACAGGATCGATATTAACCGCAAATTCAATTTCTATAGGACGCCCCATCTCATCCTGCCCGACATGCAGAATCTGGTCAAGCGTATCGGCAAGCGGAAACACATCATGCTGAAGGATATTGACGAAAGACAATATCTTGCGGCCACCGGATAGTAACCGTCACGGATGATCTGGTCATAAGGATCGTAGGTCGAGACAATGAACTTCAACGAACCGTCCGCATCGGCATCTTTCAGGTTCAGGCGAAGCAGGTTAAACGAATCATCAACCGAGAATTGTTCGGTCAAGTTCTTCAGATCGAGCGCATAATAACGGGTCTGCGTCTCACGTAACGCAAAGTCCATCGTACTCATCTGCAAAATATTATGAGGATGGCGCGGGGAAAAACGCAGCGTCTGGCCACCGTCTACGATATACTTGCCAAGGCCTAAAGCGATATTGGCAATACCATCTTCCGCCTTTTCATTTCCAATCGGGTAGAAATTCAATGAACGCGCGACACCTGAAATAGTCGGATAGAAACGATCATTGTACCGGTTCCCCACCACTTCCTGTAAAACAATCGCCATCTTCTCCTGGTCTATAAGGTTCGACGTTGCCGTCATATATGCCTTACTATCACGATAAAAAACAGAAGCATAGACAGCTTTGATCGCATCGCTTAATGTACGAAGCATATCATATTTATCTTCCAGTTTTGGTACCATGTAGGTAGAATAAATCCCCGCGAACGGTTGATAATGGGAATCTTCCAAAAGACTGGACGAGCGGACGGCAATCGGGCTTTTGACAACATCGAAAAACGCCATCAGATCTTCAATCAGGCGGGAAGGAAGGCTGGCACGCAGGAAATATTTCAAGATCGTCTCATCATCCACATCGCTCAAAGCGACCGAATACAGTTCGTTTGTCTCCATAAACTCGTCGAAGATATCCGTACAGATCACAACCGTCTTCGGAATAGTCACTGCAAAATGATCGTGTTCCAACTTGGGATAACGCTTCACCATCGCCCCGATAAACGCCAGGCCCCTGCCCTTTCCTCCCAGCGAACCGTCGCCTATACGGGCAAAGTTGCTATATTCATCGAAGCGCTCCTTCTGATAAACCGCAACGACACCGGAGTTCTTCATCCGGCGATACTGTACGATCAGATCGAAAATCAATTTACGCGCCTCATCCATATCCTTATAGTCGCTCACATCCACGCGTTTCAGAACCTCAGCCGGCGGAAACATGGCACGGGAATAGAAGAAACGGGAGAAATGGTTACGGCTCAGGTGGTAAACCAGCGAATCGTCGGGTATCTGAAAGACCTTCTTTTGCAAATCTTTCAAATCCTTAATGCGCATGATTTCTTCCTTCGTCTGGGGATTCAGTATAACAAAGTCGCCGAAACCGAAACGCTGCATGATCTTCTTCCTCAGATCCTGCGGATAACTCTTGGAGTTCTTATCGATAAAAGAAGCTCCCAACTCCTTTGCGTATACTTTGTTGCCAACCTCCGACGATTCCAGCACAAAAGGGATAATCAGGCCGGTCTTCCGCACATACTGCCCGAACTTGTATCCGGCGTAAGGATCTTTCACTCCATTGTGCATGAAACTCATATCCGAGATGATCCCTAACATATTATCGCGATACTGGTTAAAGATGCGGACAGCCTCCTCATAAGTACGCGCCAACTTGATTTTGGGTCGCCCGCGCATACGAAGTGTACGCTGGTGGTCGTTTAATGCCTCCTTCGCAAACATCTGGCTCTGTTCCAACACGAACTTATACAGATGCGGCAAAGCCGAAGAGTAGAAACGAACGGAATCTTCCACCAACAGAATAATCTGTACACCGACGCTGGCCGTATCATCCGGCGCATTCATCTTGTCTTCGATCAGCTTGATAATAGCAAGCAGCAACTCCGCATTTCCCAACCAACTGAACACATAGTCGATCGCGCTCAAATCTTCATTGGCAATCCGCTTGGAAACCTCTTTCGAGAACGGGGTGAGGACTACGATCGGTATATTGGGGTAATGAATCTTGATCTCCGTTGCCGCCGCGAAAATATCTCGGTTATCCATATTCGGCATACAGATGATCAGTTCAAAATTACGGTTTTTCAACTCGGCAAGCGCCTCCTCCTCTGTCGTCACCTGTGTAAAACGAGGTGGGTAACGAAGGCTGAGTGACGTATATTCGTTGAATATCTGCTCGTCCACTCGCCCATCGTCCTCCAGCATGAAGGCGTCGTATTTAGTAGCGATAAGCAATACATTATATATACGCTTATTCATTAGATTGGCGAATGATGTGTCTTTAAACACAAGGTTCTTAAAGTCCGGTATTCCGCTCATAATGATTTGATAGAATTAACAGCCCCAAATGTAAGGAAAAAAACAATCAACCGAAAGTCTGTAACAAGATTTGAGCAAGTGGCACGTCCGTTCCCTTAGCATGGCACAGATGTTTCCTTAGCATGGCACAAGCGTTTCCCTTGCATGGCACAAACGTTTCACCGCAGGGAAACGGCTGTGCCAACAGCACCGCACATTTCCTGGCACAAAGGGGAACCGGAATCCCATCCGCAAAAATCCGGATTTTCACTTAAAGAACATTGTTCAAGAACATAAAAAGAACTATCAAAAAGTAAGCAAAACATTTTGCCAACCCAGGTTATTCCCTATATTTGCAAACAGAATGTTATCTTAAAAAGAAATTATATACTATGAAGACAGAAGTAATCTTATCAGCACTGGAAGCAAAACATCCGGGCGAAAAGGAGTATTTGCAAGCAGTAAAAGAAGTTCTTCTTTCAATTGAAGAAGTGTACAACCAGCATCCCGAATTCGAGAAAGCTAAAATCATCGAACGATTGGTTGAACCGGAACGTATTTTCACCTTCCGTGTGCCTTGGGTAGACGACAAAGGAGAAATACAAGTCAACTTGGGATATCGTGTGCAATTCAACAACGCTATCGGCCCGTACAAGGGCGGCATCCGCTTCCATCCTTCTGTCAACCTGTCCATCTTAAAATTCCTGGGATTCGAACAGACTTTCAAAAACGCTTTGACGACATTGCCGATGGGTGGTGGAAAAGGAGGTTCCGACTTTGCTCCTCGCGGAAAAAGTGATGCGGAGATCATGCGTTTCTGCCAGGCGTTCATCCTCGAATTATGGCGAAACCTCGGACCGGACCGCGATGTTCCGGCAGGCGACATCGGCGTCGGCGGACGTGAAGTCGGTTATATGTACGGTATGTATAAGAAGCTGGCCCGCGAAAACACCGGCACGTTCACAGGTAAAGGAATGGAATTCGGAGGCTCTATCCTCCGTCCCGAAGCAACCGGTTTCGGTGCTCTTTACTTCGTTCATCAAATGTTGGAAACTCATGGTATAGATATTAAAGGTAAGACTGTCGCTATCTCCGGTTTCGGAAACGTTGCCTGGGGAGCCGCCACTAAAGCGACCGAACTGGGGGCAAAGGTCGTCACCATCTCCGGTCCGGACGGTTACATCTATGATCCGGATGGCATTTCCGGCGAAAAGATCGATTATATGCTGGAACTGCGTAACTCCGGTAATGACATCGTAGCTCCTTATGCCGAAGAATTCCCCGGCGCAACCTTCTATCCCGGTAAGAAACCTTGGGAACAGAAAGTAGACATCGCACTGCCTTGTGCCACTCAGAACGAGTTGGACGCAGATGATGCACGCAAGCTGATCGATAACAAGACATTATGCGTAGCCGAAGTGTCCAACATGGGATGTACGGCCGAAGCTGTCGACTTGTTCATCGAGCACAAACAACTCTTTGCACCGGGTAAAGCTGTCAATGCCGGCGGTGTCGCTACTTCCGGTCTGGAAATGACTCAGAACGCCATGCATATTTCCTGGACAGCTGCCGAAGTCGACGACAAACTGCATCAGATCATGAGTGCTATCCATCAGCAATGTGTCGAACATGGAAAAGAGGATCAATATATCAACTATGTGAAAGGTGCGAACATTGCGGGCTTCATGAAAGTGGCCAAAGCGATGATGGCGCAAGGTATCGTATAGATCGATGTGTATTCAATATACATAGAGAAGTGTGTCTATGAGAAGGGGGATGTCTGTAATTACAGGCATCCTTTTTTGTATCAATGAACTTTGCCCGGATTCTTCGCAATAAAGTCTTTCCATCCGGTATATTTCTTTTCCTGTACCGGATTATTCGTCTGGAAATAATGGCAAACGGCAGCCGCCAATCCGTCTGTCGCATCTAATTGCGGTAACATGGATGCTTCCGGAATATGCAGGTAACGCTGTAGCATTCCAGCTACTTGTTCTTTTGCCGCGTTTCCATTTCCGGTAATGGACATCTTGATTTTTAGAGGGGCATATTCAAATATCGGGATATCCCGTTCGAGCGCGGCAGCCATAGCGACTCCCTGTGCACGGCCCAGTTTTAACATACTCTGTACGTTCTTCCCGAAAAACGGAGCTTCAATGGCCAGTTCGTCCGGATGATACTGTCGATAAGTCCCAAGACCCGCTCAAAAATCTTACGAAGCCGCAAATAATGATCCTCGTATTTATTCAATTGAAGTATGCCCATAGCTTCCAGTTTAGGTTTGTGTCCTTCAATCTTCAGCACTCCGTACCCCATCACGATCGTTCCAGGTCAATACCTAATATGACACGGTCTTTCGTCATTTCTCCCAGTCTATCTCTTCCAGTAAAGTGCTAAAGCCGGCAATCTTATGACCGAAACGGGCAACTAATGCCCGGTGAAGGTTATTTCCTTCGTTCTGCAACCAGAAATTCAACGTATCGACATTCTTAACATGAAACTGGACGGAGAAACTAATACCTTCTTCCTCCTCAGCCTGCATCACACGTCGCAGACATGGCCGCTGTAGAAATCCGCTCTCCACGCTTTCGGGATATACTGTCTTTTCAGATAATCCAAACTTTCATCCAGAATATCTTTTTCTATATGAAACGTTGTATTATAAACAATCATCTTATTTTTTATAAAAATTCTATGGCAAAGATAGTGGTTATATCAGGAAAAGCCCTATATTTGCACCTGAAAATAAGTCACGAGGGGCATTAGCTCATCTGGCTAGAGCGTCAGACTGGCAGTCTGAAGGTGATCGGTTCGAGTCCGATATGCTCCACAACCTTATGGCAAATAATAAAAAAGGCATTCATTTCTGAATGCCTTTTTTATTATTTCTATCTTATTTCTTTGCAGTTGCCAACTCCGTTTCAATCGGATCATCATATTGTTTCTGTAATTTACGCAGTTCTGCTTTCAGACTGTCGATCAAGGCTTCATTGCCCGGTTCGTTATAGATGTTATGCATCTCCATCGGATCGTTTTGCAGATCATAAAGTTCCCACACATCGATATCATGATAGAAATGGATTAATTTATAACGGTCGGTGCGGACACCATAATGACGTTTTACTGCATGTTCCGCCGGATACTCGTAGAAATGATAATACAAAGAGGTACGCCAGTCTTTCGGCTTTTCACCCTTCAACAAAGGCAAATAAGAATCTCCCTGGATATCTTCGGGAACAGGGACGCCAGCCAATTGCAGAAAAGTTGCTGCATGGTCGATATTCTGGACCATTTCGGGGATGTCGCCTTTAACACCGCCTGGAAAACGGACCAACATAGGCGTACGGAAAGATTCTTCATACATGAAACGTTTGTCGAACCAACCATGTTCACCCATATAGAATCCCTGGTCGGAAGTGTAGACAATAATGGTGTTCTCCAATAAGCCGCTCTTCTTCATATAATCCAATACACGGCCCACATTACGGTCAATAGAATGGATCACGCGCAGATAATCGTGCATGTACTGCTGGTATTTCCATTCGGCCAATGCCCTTCCTGTCAACTTCTGTTCCTTAAACTTCTTGATGATCGGATCATAATGTTTGTCCCAGGCTGCTTTCTGAGCCGGAGTCATCCGGTTATACAAGCTACGGCCGCTTTCCTCAAGACCGGTCGTCGTATGGATTTCATTTTCCTTATCCGCCATCTTCAAGTCATAGACGAGATCCATATCCTCGATAATGCTCATCTCCTGTTCGGATGCGGCAATACGTCCTTCATATTTGTCATAGAACGTTTCGGGAACCGGATAAACAATATCTTCATACAGATCCAGGTCGCAGGTATCTGGCATCCAAGTACGATGGGGGGCTTTGTGATGGAGCAAAAGGCAGAAAGGTTTGTCTTTATCGCGCTTGTTATCCAGCCAGTCCAAGGCCAGGTCCGTCGTGATGTTTGTTGCATAACCTTCGATCTGTTTTTTCTCGCCGTTATCGATAAAGTACGGATTATAATAATCTCCTTGTCCAGTCAAAATATTCCAATAATCGAAACCGGTAGGATCGGATGTCAGGTGCCACTTTCCGACAACAGCGGTCTGATAACCGGCTTGCTGCAACAACTTCGGGAATGTCTGCTGGCTACCGTCAAAACGTTTTGTATTGTCGGTAAAGCCATTCTTATGGCTATGCTTGCCCGTTAGCAAACAAGCACGGCTGGGACCGCTCAAAGAGTTGGCGACGAAACTGTTCGTAAACCGTACGCCTTCATTAGCAATCCGGTCGATATTCGGAGTTTCGATAAAACGATGATCATAAGCACTGATTGTCTGATAAGAATGATCATCGCACATGATATAGAGAATATTCATAGGCTTCTCCGACACCCCTTTTTTGTCCTTTTGGACACAGGCTGGAAGAGTTACGGCTGCCAAACCTGTCAAAAGAAATAGTTGATTAGTTTTCATGATACATTATGTTTTTTGTCTGGATTTGGCAAAATTAAACAGAGCGAATGGAATAATCACTATCCGAACTAAAAAATATATAAAAAAGTCCCGAAACTTTATTCCGGGACTTTCCTTTACCTCTTATCTTTCTTATTTGTCATAATACGGCAATTTGTACGGATTTCTGTATTCGTACCAGTACAGGCGATGCGATTCGGCTTCCTTATCACCATTAAAGCTCAACGTAGCCGGGTCCCAATGAACAGGACGTCCCAGTTCACGGGCAATATTCTGCAAGCAGCAAAGCGTATTCGTACTACAACCTACTTCAACCGGAGCAATCGGGTTCCGGCGTGAACGGACGCAATCGATAAAGTTCTGCATATGCGGAGAACTTACTTCGTATTCTCCTTTCCCAACTTTCTTTTCCTCTTTCGGTAACAAGGAAGGATCAGAGCACTCGATATAACCGCGAGCCACTTTCAACCAGCCTTTATCACCGATAAACTTGATGCCTTGCGCGTTGGCATTATCCTCACGGTAAGGCTGTTCGGTCATCACGATACCATTGGCATATTTCATCGTCGCATATTCTGTACCTTCATATCCTTTAGGGATAAACTCTACCGGACCGGATCCGTCCATACCGATGGCCGCCTGTGCAATATCAAACATATGAGCACCCCAGTCAGCTGTATACCCGTTTCCGGTTTCCTGATACCAGCGCCATGCCCCCCACAGTTTTTCGTTCTGTTCGGGTTCAAGAGAGATAGGAGGACAAAGATCAGGATGATAATGAATCTTCGGATCGTTCAACGGTCCCATCCACTGATTGAAATTCAGATTACCGGGGACATCCATTTCCGGCAAGTCCAATGGCTTGGGTGGTTCGCCGACACGGGCGTATATCTTTTCGATATGGCCGATCTTACCGGCACGAACCAAGGCGATCGCATCCTGGAACTCCTTGCTCGAACGCTGCTGGCTACCGATCTGGAACACACGATTATTATCGCGTACGGCACGGGCGACAGCCAAACCTTCCGTAATCGTATAAGCCAACGGCTTCTGACAATAAACATCCTTGCCGCTCTGACAAGCATGGATAGCGACCAATGCATGCCAGTGGTCAGGTGTTGCCACTTCAATCACGTCGATATCCTTACGGTCCAGCACATCTTCATAAAATTCATACATATCGCAACGGGGAGCCACATTCAGAGACTTCTGCCAAGCCTCGACACGACGTTTGAAACGTTCACGTTTCAAGGAATCCACGTCACAACAGGCAGCGACCTGCACCCCAGGACAAGTAGAGAAGCTCTTGAAATCGGATAAACCTTGTTGCCCTAATCCGACAAACCCTAAAACGACACGATCACTCGGTGCGATACGCACCCCATTTACAGCCCAGCTGGGCAGGATAGTCAAACTTGCCAATCCAAGAGCGGAAAGGCCGAGAAACTCTCGACGGGTTACACCCTTCTTAGTGTTTTCTTTCATGGTAATTCAAAATATATTGGACTAAAAAATTATTCGGACAAATATAACTATTAAATATCAAAATAACACCTCTATCCCATCTAATTTGAATTAATAGGGCATATTTTGGAAATTCCCCGCAAGGGTAATATTTTTTAACATTCTATTTGATAGCAAATTTCCTGATTAAGGTATCAAAATGACAATAGAGGAAAGAGGGTAGGAAAAGGGTTCTTTTGGTGTGATTGCCCTATAGAAAAGATGTCGTTTATTAAAAAAATTATGGCTTTCCCATTTCATAATCATGAATTAGAAAAGCCATAACGATATATCAAAATACGTTTGTATCAGAAAGCGTAGCCGAAACCCACGTTCAGGTAAATTGGATACATGGCGAAAGTAATCGTATCGAAATCTTTCTGAAAGATATCATTCAATCCCCAAGTCAGGTCTGCATAGACATTCAAATGCTTAAAAGCACGCCATTCAGCACCTAACTGCGCACCCCATTGGAAACGGCGAAGGTTTTTCGAGAAGTCATAAGGGGCATTTTTTCCATCGGCAAAAACGACCTTATTACCGGTAGGATCACCTTCGCGCAAATAACCATCATACACGTTTCCGGAAAAATCGCCCTCCAACATATACGCAAAATACGGTCCCAGATTCATACTGAAGCGACGATTAAACTGATGAGTAGCCAAAACCGGAAAAGACAGATATGTATTCTTTACATTCGTCTTCACATATCCCGTCCAGTTTCCTTTTATGCGTTCGCCGCCTTCACCGATAATTTCCATTCCATAGTTTTTCACTTTGGCATTCGTTTTCATCCCTTTGCTATCCAAACGAATACCGATTCTCATTCCCCATTTCTTTTCTTGATCGAACCACTTTGTCACATTTCCTTCTATCGCAACAGCCATAGTAGGATTATACCCCGTTATATCACGAATCTCGACGGGTAAAGGTATCGGAGCCGTTCCTCCTATGTTAAAGCCGGCTTTTACCTCATACTCCAAACCGATCAATGCAGAATTGATAATTCCCTTATTCCGGTCTTCTTGTCCAAAAACCGAAAACGTTACCAACAACAAGGCCAGTACACAAATTGATACAATATTCTTTCTCATCACAATAATCTTTTTTAATCTGCTGTATGAATCAGTTCCACTTCATCGACATACAATGTACTGCCGACAGCACCTCTGAAATAATCCCCTTCTATACTGGAAGAAAAGACAATAGCCACATTATATTTACCAGCTTTCAGCTTATCTTTATCCACAGTCTTTCCAGTCTTTGTTACAAAGGGCAAATAGAACTCTGTCCACTCATCCGTTTCCTTCCGGTCTTTCTCATCAATGCGAGCTATGGATATCAAATTAGGATGATCAAAACGGTTCGTTGCATCCAATGTTTTTGTCTTTTCATCCGTCTCGTAAAAGATTGCATAAATATCCCACGTATCCTTTTTATCTTTTACAATATTTCCATTCTCATCTTTATATACTTCACCTGCCTTATACTTATAATACCCCTTCAAGTAGGTCGGTATATGCTCGAACGGAACTCCGAACATTGTTGCTTTCAATGGGTCGGTCAATGCGTTCCCTACACTAAACGTACCCATAAAAAGATTACCGGCAGCAATAGGCATACCCAACTTCGAACCGAAATCCCCAGTCGACTTTGTTTCCAACTTTACGCATTTGCCCACTTTTCCTTCCGCATAAGAAGAAGTCGGAAATGATGCCGGATCTTCCGTACCTGCACCCGTCAAAGCAAAACCGGTATTTCCACTGGCCCAATCCATTACCCATTTTCCCTCAGAATCATTTTCATAGAAAATATTATAAACATATTTCAAAAGCGAACTCTTGTAATCCTTTACATTCTCAAAATGATATTCCGAGCTAATTCCGGCAATAATATAAGTAACTTGATATTCTTTCTTCCAATTTCCATCTTCAGAAGTTACCGTATAAGATTGCGGAGTCGTAAAGTCACGTTCGGTCCCACTGGCCGGAGAAATGATTGCACCGGGAGTCAAGGTAAATTCAGGCGCCTGATGCGTCAAATCGGCATCGGCCGTTACCATCAATACTACCTTATTATTTTCTATAATCGGATCACGTTTCAAAATATCTCCCGACACTGTACAAGTCAATATATCCGCTTCTGCATTCAACGCTTCGTCACGAATACACGAAACCAGCGTAATTCCCAGCAAAAGGCATACGATAAAATAAGTTACTCTAATCATCTTCTGTCTGTTTTATAAATAATAGGTTTTCCTTAAAAAGCAAACCGGATACAAAAATACGCTCCTTTTCGGAAAAAGCCACCGTATTTATATTTTTATCACAGTTTTTATTGTACCACTCACCTTTTATTTATACATTTGGCTCAATAACTTATACTATCTAATTCATAAGACCATGACAACACGCAGAGATTTTATCCGGCAAGCGACCTTATTAGGAGCCGGACTTTCCATGAGTCCATTCTTTATCAACGCTACCCCGGGAAGTGTAGGGGCAAATGACAAAATACGTGTCGGACTGATTGGCTGTAAAGGGATGGGGTTTTCAGACCTGCAAGCATTCCTCCGGAATCCGGAAGTCGAGTGTATCGCATTATGCGACATCGACGACGAAGTTCTCAACAGTCGCGCGGCCGAAACTCAAAAAATCACAGGCAAGAAAGTTAAAAACCTTTATAAAGACTGGCGGAAACTGATCGACAACAAAGATATCGACGTTGTCATCGTCGGTACGCCCGACCATTGGCACTGCTTGCAAATGGTAGCTGCCTGCCAGGCCGGTAAGGATGTTTATTGCGAAAAGCCGTTAGGCAATAGCATTGAGGAATGTAATATTATGGTCCGCGCCGCCGAGAAATACAACCGGGTGGTACAGGTAGGACAATGGCAACGCAGTGATCCGCACTGGCAGGATGCCATGGCATTCGTACACAGCGGGCAATTAGGCAAAATACGTACTGTCCGTGTCTTTTCATACCAAGGCTGGTGCCCTTCCATCCCGGTCAAGCCGGACGAACCCGTTCCTGCTGGAGTAGACTATGACATGTGGCTGGGCCCTGCTCCTAAACGTCCGTTCAACCGTAACCGTTTCCATTTCACCTTCCGCTGGTTCTGGGATTATGCCGGCGGGCTGATGACGGATTGGGGTGTCCATCTGCTCGACTATGCACTATATGGAATGAACGTTACGGCCCCCAACTCCATCATGGCTTCGGGTGGAAAATTCGGATATCCGGATGATGCCTGCGAAACTCCAGACCTGTTACAGACAATTTATACGTTCGATGACTTCACCGTTATGTGGGATCATGCAATCGGTATTGACGATGGGGCTTACGGGCGCAATCACGGTTTGGGATTTGTCGGAGAAAACGGAACACTGGTTGTCGATCGCGGCGGCTGGGAAGTAATCCCCGAAAAGGTAAGCGGAAAAGCCCGCATGGAGCAGTTCCTTTGAAAAAAGCATATGGTGAAGGCGGTTTGAACTTGCATGTCAAGAACCATCTGGAATGTATCAAGTCACGCAACCGTAATTGTAATGCCAGCATCGAGATCGGAGCCCATATCGCCAAATTCTCCCAATTAGGCAACATTGCCTATCGAACCGGCAAGAAACTGACTTGGGATGGAAAGAGTTTCCATGACACAGAAGCAGATAAATACTTATGCAAAGAATACAGAGCCCCCTGGGAATTGCCGAAGATTTAAACAAAAGGAGGTTGTGTCAATGCAGACACAACCTTTTTTATACAATAACTTGCTCACGTAAAGGATTATCTATACTTTTGTTTGAATGAAAAATCAGAATAGGAACAGATTATGAAGATAACAATAGAAAATGGGAAAGAAACAGTCATCAATCTTTCCGGACAATTGGATACGTTAACCTCCATCGATCTTGAAAAAGAGATCACTCCCATCCTTCAGGGGGAAGCGCAAACGGTAGTGCTCAACGGTGCGGAACTGACCTACATCAGCAGTGCCGGACTCCGACTGCTCCTTACGCTGCAAAAAGGGATGAAGAGCAAAGGAGGCTCTTTCCGGCTGAAAAATATTCAGAATGAGATTATGGAAATCCTGAACATCACCGGATTCTCCCACATCCTCACGATCGAATAACAAGCATCCTTATTCCGGCAGATGACAAATACGCTACATATAAAGAACGAGCTGGAACAGCTAACCCGTCTATACGCGTTTCTGGACCAGCAAGCCGGCGCTTACGAACTGGAAGAGCTACAGTCGATGCAAATCAAACTGGCACTCGAAGAAGCCGTGACCAACGTCATCCTGTATGCCTATCCCGACAAAAAAGACCAGGACATCCGTATCGACATGAGCTACGAGCACAAACGACTGACAATCGTCATAACCGATACCGGCATCGGTTTCAACCCTCTCGAAAGACAGGAGCCGGATCTTACTCTCTCGCTGGAAGAGCGCCCGATAGGCGGCCTCGGAATTTATCTGGTCAAGCAACTGATGACGGAAGTCAGCTATAGTCGTTCAGCCGGGAAAAATATACTCACAATGACAAAAGACATTCATTGATATGGCAGACTTCGACATTAAAGATATAGCAGCGCTTAAAGTAAAGCTGCAAATCATAGAGAAGCTCGTATTAGCCGACTGGATCTTGCTTATCCTGTCGATGTATTACGACTGGGGAGGATGGATAGCCAGCCTGATCGGCCTACAAATCATTCTGTATATCTACAAAGCGAAGCTGCGCAAGCAACTGAAGCAGAAGGAGTATCTTGCCAAAGTGGTGGAAGAGCGAACGATCGAACTCCGTATCCAGCGCGACCAGGTGCTGAATGAATCCAAGAAACTGTCCGATGCCCTCGACGCCCTGGCCAAAGCACAGGACGAATTAGTCCGCAAGGAGAAACTGGCTACAGTCGGACAATTGACACAGGGCCTGGTCGACCGCATCCTGAACCCGATCAACTACATCAACAACTTCGCCGGCCTTTCCGTCAACCTGATCAATGACCTGAAGGAAAATATTACGGACGAGCAGGCAATCATGTCAAAGGAGAACTACGCCGACAGCATCGAGATTCTCGATATGATCAATAGCAACCTACAAAAGATAAACGAACATGGCTGCAACACCGTCCGAATCGTCAAAGCAATGGAGGAATTATTGAAAGACCGTCACGGCGATGTCACTCCGACGGACATCTGCAACCTCTGCAAAGTGAACGTAGACGTGATCCGCAAGCAGTTCAAAGAAGACATCGAGAACAAGCAGATACAGATCGAAATCGACTGCCCGGAAGAACCCGCGACCGCAGAGATTAATATCGAGCAGATGAACAAAGTGATGCTTAACTTACTAAAGAACAGTGTCTACGCATTGCTAAAGAAATTGCAGAAAGAAGACTTCACGCCAGTCATCAACATACACGTAGAAAAGAGGCTGAACGGAACGATCTTCCTCAGCATCCGCGACAACGGTATCGGTATCGAAGACAATATCAAAGCTAAGATATTCGAGCCGTTCTTCACCACGAAGCCCACTGCCGAGGCAGCGGGTGTCGGCTTGTATCTCTGCCGCGAAGTTATTCTGAACCACCAAGGCTCCATCATCGTGAAGAGTGAGAAGGACAACTTTACCGAGTTTATGATTACGATTCCTATTTATCAAAAAAGCAGCAACAATGAATGAGGACAGTATGAAAGAATTAGAACGTCTGAGAAAACAGATCAGCCAGCAGGAAAAGATGGCTTCACTCGGACTGTTGAGCGCAGGTATCGCACATGAAATACAGAACCCGCTTAACTTCGTGATCAACTTCAGCAAACTATCATGCAAGTTGCTGCAAGATATGGAAGACGTATTGGACGAACTGGAAAGCAAGCTCCCTGCCGATGCGGACGAGGAGATCCGGGAAATCATGGACGACCTCAAAGGTAACATGTGCAAGATCGAGGAAAACGGCAACCGGGCATCGAGCATCGTCCGGGGCATCCTGCTCTATTCCCGCGGCAAGGACGATGAATACATACCGACCGACCTCTGTCAGTTGACAAAAGAATATGTATGGCTTTCCTACCATGCAGTCCGCGCCAATAACAAGAGTTTCAATGTTGCCATCACGGAAGAATACGACAATACGATCCCGCAGGTCAAAGTGATCCCGCAGGACTTCAGCCGTGCCGTCCTCAATCTGATGAACAACGCCTGCTATGCAGTCTTCAGTAAGTCCAAAGGTGTCTCAACAAACCCTTATAGTCCGACCATCAGGGTCAAGCTGACAAAAGACGGAGACCGGGTTCGGTTGGTTATCGAAGACAACGGCTTGGGAATCACGAAGGAGGTCAAAGAGAAACTTTATACGCCGTTCTTCACCACCAAACCGGTCGGGGAAGGAACCGGCCTCGGCCTCTCTATCACTAAGTCGATCATCGAACAAAAACATAACGGAACGATCGAGATGGAATCGGAGCCGAACGAATTCACCCGTTTCACCATCACCATTCCGATTCAATAATCAGAGAAATAATGCTACTATGGCTATAAAAATATTAAGTGTAGACGACGAACTCGACCTGGAAATACTGCTGACTCAATATTTCCGGCGCAAAATAAAGAAAGGTGAATATGAATTCCATTTCGCCCATAACGGACTGGAAGCACTCCAAATGCTGCTTGCCATGCCGGACTTCGACGTGATTTTGAGCGACATCAATATGCCGGAAATGGACGGGCTTACGTTGCTCACGAAGATCAACGAGATGCGTAACCCGGCACTCAAATGCATTATGGTATCGGCCTACGGCGATATGGAGAATATCCGTAGTGCATGAATCAGGGAGCTTTCGACTTCACAACCAAACCGATCAATCTCGAAGACCTCGAACGTACCATTGAAAAGGCGGCCGAGCAGATCGCCTTTATCAAGCAGGCACAAAAGGAACACACACAGTTGGAATCCATCCAGAACGACCTGCATGTCGCCCAGGAAATCCAACAAACAATCCTGCCCAAGACATTTCCTCCGTTCCCGGAGTTGAAATCGTTCGACTTGTATGCCTATATGAACGCAGCCAAATATGTAGGAGGAGATTTTTATGATTTCTTCCGCATTGACCAGGATCGCTTGGGCTTCGTCATTGCCGACGTGTCGGGAAAAGGTGTTCCCGCCGCAATCTTCATGCTATCAGCCGGACTGTGATACGTGCCATCGCACTGACCGAAAATTCGGCTTCCATGTGCATGCAACGTTCCAACAATATTCTCTGCCAGGAAAGCGTAAACGACATGTTCGTGACCGTATTCTATGGTATCCTGAATATCCATACAGGTACCGTCACCTACTGCAATGCTGGTCACAACCCTCCTATCCTGATGAAAAAGGACGGCTCGGTTTCCAAAGTACCGACCACTGGTGATATGATATTAGGAGCGATCAATGATGTTAGCTACCACGAGAAGGAGTTGAAGCTATCGCCCGGTGACAACCTTTTCCTCTATACCGACGGGGTAACGGAAGCAATGAACATGCAGCATGAACTGTACAGCGAACAACGGTTGCTCGAGAACTGCCGGACGCTTGCCGGAAAGAACCCGAAAGAGGTTGTGGAAAAGATAACTGAGACAGTTGGAGAATTTGTCGTAGGGGCTGTCCAATCGGACGATATCACATTACTTTCGATCAGCTACAAAGGGTGATAAAAGCAGGTTGCCCAACTCAAAAAAGACAAATCGCTCAACTCAAAAAGGCAAGTTGCCTAACTTGGGAAAATGGGTTACCCACCCCAAAACAAGTAGCCCCGGCCTCCAATAGGAGGTCGGGCTACTTATTATATTAATGTATAGGAATCTTTCTTACTTCAACAGAGCATCGCGGATACCCATGATCTCGGCATTTGCAGCACGAGCACTCTGGATAGAAGCAACTTTTTCTTTCAGCGGAGCAATCGTTTCGCCTAACTGTTTCAGGTCAGGATAGTAAGCAGCCAAATCAGCAACCACCTCTTCCAGCATGCTAACACGTTTTTCCATATTTGTAGAAAGACCGGCAGAAGTAGCATCGCCTTCTACAACCAATGTAGGATTGGCAACCAGGCAAGCATATTCGGCAGAAGCAGCACCTAACATTTCAACTTCGGCATCTATTTTGTTTTCAGCAGCCATCTTTTCAATAATCTTGTCTTCCTGTGCGTTCAGAAAAGCCTGCAATTGTTCTTTAGTTGCATCTTTCGGAGCCTGCTCTTTCAGGATATCCAGAACAAACGACACATTTAGGTCTGTAGCCAACTTGGCAATTACACCTTCCACTTCGCTGTCGGTTTACCGATCGCCTTCAGGACGTTATAATCAGCCATGTACATACCCAATGCACGGGCCTTCTGCGTCGGAGTGCTCAATTCGGCTGCCTTACCAACCGGCACCATATACTTGATATCACCCACATTTACTTTTACTTCACCTGTAGAAAGACGGTAAGGAATATCAGAATCCGGCATGTCCTTCAACAATTGAATTGTCTCTTGTTTCAACTCCTCAGTCAACAGGTCTTTCGGAGCCTTACCTGCTATAACAGCGGCTTCTTCAGTCTTTTCGGCTTCTTCGCTTGTTTTCTTGGCTCCGTTGCAGGAAGTCATTCCAAACACTAATGCTGCTACGGCGAGCATGCTTAATACACTCTTTTTCATATTGTATAATTTAATAATTTATTATTTCGGACCTCAAAATTCGTCCCGTTTCAGGAAACGTCCCGGAAACTCTGCGAATATAGCGATAATCGCTAATAATGCAAAGAAACCTATAACCAATAAATTAAATTTATAAGTAGAAATATGATATCCGGCCCAATTTTTCTCATGACTGTAGAAAGCGGCACGTCCGAAACGGTTGTCGGGTTCCACATAGATCTGCCCGATCACTGGGTAGATACGATGGTTTGCTTCCTTATACAAATGGCGTCCTCCGGTCCCCATAACCAGATCTTCGATCGCCGTATTATGATGAGCTTTCTTCATCTTCGTCAGTTGTTCGGCCCCCTCTTCCCGACCACGTTCCTGCTGGATCTGGTCGAGGTAGGCAGTGAAGTTGTGCGCCCGTTCGTGTAAGGCGGCATCCACCTTGTCCAGATATGCCAGATAACTTTCATTCTCCGTACGGGGAGCAATACGGGCGGCACGGCTCAATACGGCCAGCTCATTCTCGACTGTTTTCCGCTTATCGGGATCGTCTTTTACCGCAATCTGTTCTGCCAGGCTGCGCACTTCCGGCAAATGAACGTTCTCGTAATATTGCGCCAGGAACTTTTCTTTCTCGATCGGAAAATAAGGTCGGTTGTAAGCGTTATCGCGGAACTGTTCCACCATCAACGCCTCAAAAGCCCAGCGCGAAGGGATCACTTCTCCGATCAGCGGCACGATATTCTCGTCCGAAGCCCTCGTATTGAGGTCGTCAAATTTGATGACCAAACCGCAAAGCAATATCTGGGGAATCAACAGAAGCGGGATCGTGATATAGATCGCGACAACCGAGCTCATCGTCTGCGAAAGGATCAATCCGGTCAGGTTCGCCAGGAACGACGTTGCCCATAGGATGCTCCACCACGTGCCGAACATTTCGCTCCCCACTCCTATAATAGTATTTCCCACCCCGATAAACAGAAGCGATTGCAACCCAGACACAGCCAACAGATACACCATTTTGGACGTCAGATAGCTGCTCCGGCTCAACCGGAGGAAATGTTCGCGCTTCAGGATCGTCCGGTCCTTTATAATTTCCTCAGCACTGATGCTCAACCCCATAAAAGTGGAAACAATGACTGACATGAAGATATAAGACACGAAATTTTTGTTGGCAAGCAACGTATATTCATCCCCGTCCATATAACGGGTCAGAAGGGCAACAATCAGCGCAAGCAAAGGGGCTTCCAGCAGTGTGATAGCCAAATATTGCTTATTCGTCAGCTTCGTGCGTATATTTCTTTCCAAGAAGATCAAGAATTGTTTGAACCAGGAAGGTTTCTTCTGTAGGTTCTCCGGCAACGCCTCCTCCTCGGCTGGCGAAAAAACGGGACGGGAAGCAAGATATTCGGCATGCCATTCCTCCGGCGTGAACTTCCGGATATTCGTCTGATTACCGGAATCGTCGATCTTCTTGGAATCGATGATATTCAAAATTAATTCGGGATTCACATTACCACAGACACTGCACACGCTGATATCCGGATCGGTATACTTAGCCGCCTGCTTGAAATAGGTGATCGCCTCTATCGGGTTCCCGTCATAGATCGGTAGCCTCCCCGATCTAGTAGCCACAGGCGGTCGAACAATTTATAGATTTCGGACGAAGGCTGGTGTATATTCACCACCACCAATTTCCCCCGGTGAGTCTGTTCCTTCAGGAGCATGATTACCTTTTCGGAATCGGATGACGACAACCCCGACGTCGGTTCGTCGAGATACAGGATAGCCGGCTCGCGTATCAGTTCGAGAGCGATATTCAGACGCTTCCGCTGTCCCCCACTGATCGTCTTACGGATAGGGGAACCGACTTCGAGATCTTTTATCTCTTCCAGGTCCAACTCCTTCAACACCTTTCCACACGCTGTCCGATTTCCTCATCCGTCAAACATGCAAAACAAAGTCGTGCCGTGTACAAGAGGTTCTGGTAAACGGTCAACTCCTCTATCAGCAAATCATCCTGTGGAACAAAACCGATCAACTGTCGTGCCTCTGGAGAGTCGAGTGGATGGCCGTTCACGGTGATCATTCCCTTATCAGGACGGATATTACCGTTCATGATTCCCAACAAAGTCGACTTCCCAACCCCGCTCCCCCCCATAATAGCGACAAGTTGCCCGGACTCGAGATTGAAAGAGAAGTTATGCAACCCGTTATAACTATTCTTGAATGTAAAATCAATATCACGTCCGGCCAAACGAATGACCTCCTTATGCTCATTCTTATTAAAAACAGCCAGCAGATTACTGTAATATACCGGCAGGAACAAAGGTCCTTTCAGCACACTGCTATGTTGCCAGGCATAAAACATATCCGACGAAAGCGGAATATCGTTCATAAAGACCTGCCCACTCCCGTGATAAGTGAAAATATGTTTGTCGAAGCGACGGATATAAAGCACACGGATGAATCCTTCCATCCCTTTCCGTGTGATATGGTTGGCATCCGCTTCATCCTCTCCGCTGATCGTCAGCAAAGACAAAGATGGTTTTCCAGTGATAAAGGCAAGCGCTTCATCAAATTCTTCCTGGTGAATCGAAAAGATATCGGCCACCAAGCGGAACAGATCCAAATGCCGGTCCGCCTCCTCGCTATTCGTATAGGCAAACTCCACGAAACGAATCAACAAAAGCAACTGTTCTTCGGCCCTCAACTTTACTTTCATCTGTTCGCAGATATTCCGGACAATCTGTTCTTTGTCGAGCACAAAGAGCGAATCATCGTACATATCACGCAGCGCATTGTAAAGTTCAATATATTCTTTGTGGGAACGTACCCCAAAGTGACTGGAGAGATAGGAATGAACGGCACGACTTGCCTGCTCCCTTTCAATTCGTACGGAGGAAGCGAAAATAGCAAATAGATTTAATAAGCCGTTTAGTATGGTCTCATTCATTTATTTTGTCAATGTTGTAAGATGAATTACTTGCAAAGATAGTAAAGATTCAAAGGGGTAGAGTCAACTAACAAGTGCAATTATAGTCATAAAAATGAAATTCATCCAAAAACCATCATTATTAAAAGAAAAATCAATAAAGATTTGCAAACATTTTTACACTATCGGGGATTATAATAAATACTTAAATACTATCAGGGGGATTATAGGAAGATGCAATAGATACTTTGGGAGATGATTATATTTTAATCCCTCAGGATTTCGGTATGATCCGTGAAGTCTTTTCCGGCAGAAGTTTAATCGAAAAAGGCAGAAACAGAAAAAGGAGCCAGTCTTACGACTAACTCCTTTTCTCTTTTGAGCTCTTTAACTCTACTTTCTAAAAACGGCGGCTATCTACTCTCCCACTTTTACGCAGTACCATCGACGTGGTTGGGCTTAACTTCTCTGTTCGGAATGGGAAGAGGTGGATCCCCAACGCTATAACCACCTTAATAACTTTTTATATTAAGATTTTTGACCGGACAACCCCAAGTTAAGCTACATAACTCCTGAGCTAACGACCCGACCTCGGATCGTCCTAAGCGATATATCAATCCTATCCATGATACGAAAGTCTCGGGCGATTAGTACTACTCGGCTTCGACATTACTGCCCTTACACCTGTAGCCTATCTACGTCGTAGTCTACAACGACCCTCAGGGATATCTCATCTTGAGGCTGGCTTCGTACTTAGATGCTTTCAGCACTTATCCAATCCAGACTTAGATACCCGGCGGTGCACCTGGCGGTACAACCGGTAAACCAGTGGTCTGTCCAACACGGTCCTCTCGTACTAGTGTCAGAGCCCCTCAAATATCCTACGCCCACGATAGATAGAGACCGAACTGTCTCACGACGTTCTGAACCCAGCTCGCGTGCCACTTTAATGGGCGAACAGCCCAACCCTTGGGACCTTCTCCAGCCCCAGGATGTGACGAGCCGACAT
>ENA-OQJX01000024-OQJX01000024.1-human-gut-metagenome-genome-assembly--contig:-NODE-24-length-90197-cov-4.187032_pt1 | contig 90197 bp, 97 predicted proteins | sample MGYA00242615_ERZ504782 | MGnify/ENA primary metagenome ERZ504782 (study PRJEB26092, sample SAMD00036354) | human gut metagenome | host: Homo sapiens | study: EMG produced TPA metagenomics assembly of... | reverse complement strand
ATTTTCTTTATCCATGGAAACCGTTCCCATGTTCTCATCAATTGGATTCTTGCTGTCACAAATTATTACTACCGGATGTTACAAAATCCTTTTTTGAGTTTTGCATCTTGCCCAGTCACCATGCGCACTCCATGTATTCGCAACGCCTTCCATCACCAGTTTCAATTTTGAAGCATTCTGGATATCCACGCTTACCGCTTTCATCTCCGTATTAAACTTCATCTCTCCGCTGTCAAATTTCTCCTGATCATCCACAAATACTTTGAAACGGATGTTTGGTTCGTTTGGTTTCGCTCTGGTTTCACGGTCTACTCCAACATATGCTTCAAATGTCTGATATCCAAGATCTGCAATGTTATACACAATTTCAGATTTTGCATGGCTTCCGATTCCTTTTGCAAATGTCTGCTCCTCTTCCCCATTCCACAATGTAATTGTGTTCTGTCCGCAGCTCTTATCTTTTGTTGTCGGATTTTTGCTATCTCCTGATGTCTGTGATTCCCAGTCAAGATCTGACAAATACACATCTCCACTTGCTTTTAATGCAATTTCATATGTCTTTGTTTCCTTTTCATCCGGTGAAACAACCTTCACACGAATCTGGTTTTCGCCTTCCTGTACATGAAACTCTTTTTCGATACTTCCCACACCGCTTGTCAGCACCTGATCTCCCAGAGAAACCTGAAGATCTGCATCTTTCTCTTCTGCTTTTACAATAAGATTTACTGTTTCTGCTGAAGTTGTTCCTGTATATTTCACTGTATCCGGAGTAAATCGTTCATTCAGACGAACATTGTCTCCAAATTCCAGAACTTCCAGGTTTGCATTATCCGTTTTCGGCACTTTCAGGTTCAATGTATAACGGCACGGCATTGCACTCGTCTCCGGATATACGAGGATATTGACGATATTCTTTCCCGGTTTAAGTGATACCTTTCCATCCTGTGCAGAACTTCCATTGCAGGAAATGTCCACACGCGAAGAGCCGCTGGCTGCTTCTGCTTTTACAACTGCTTCTTTGACATCTCCCATTTCCTGTGTATACTCATACTTGCCTTCTTCCAGCGTAATCGGAGTGTCATTGACTGTCAATGCCTTTAACTGTGTATTGTTATCACCTACTCGGCTAATCGTAAACCGATAGTTCCTGGTTGTGATCTGATCTGCTGCTGTCACATTCACTTCAATCAGATTTCTTCCACTTGTAAGTACTGCTGTTCCTTCATTTGATTCAGCCGGCTTTCCATTTACATAAATCTGCAGATCTGCATTTTCATCTTCTGCTGCAAATCTGAACTGTACTTCCTTTTCAGATGTTGCAGCTGTTGTATGATAGAAATATGTTCCGCTTTCAAATGTAAATCCATTCTGCAACCCTGTGATCTCTGCTGTTTTTAAGCTTGCATTGGACGACGGCAGTTTATCCATCTCTGCATCAATGCCTTCTCCTGTCACATGAACCGGGTCTGTCCATTTCATCTCCCCAGCCATACCTGCTGCATTTTTCGGAATTACGACAGCTTTTACATATTTATCCTTCATTGCCCTTGTCGCATATGTCGGATTCTCTGCTGTGCCCTCTTTTACAGAATAATTTCCATTTTCTGTATCAGAAACTGCCCATTTTACCATTGCAGATGCATTCTCATCAGACAGTTTATAATCTGCAGTCAGCTTATGTTCTTTTGCATCATATTTCAGTGATGCACTTTCCACCGTTGCCGGCTGTGCCTTCTGTGTGATCGGCTTTGTTTCATCATTTACTTTCAGTTCTGAAAATACGAACGGTGTGCTGCTGTTCTGGCTTCCGCTTCCTGCAACAAATCCAATCTTGAAGTCTTTTCCAATTTTATCGTTTGTCACCTTTCCTACTTCTGTCCAGGTTGCACCATCTGTACTGTAGAATCCGGTAATGTCATTTCCCTTTTTCTCCAGTTTGTAGTAAACTTCCGTTTCATTTATATCCGCTTTTTTATGACTTTCATCTGGCTTTCTGTCTTTTTCTGTCACCAAATGAATCTGTGGCGTTCCATTCCCATGTTTTCTTTCAACCGCCACATAATTGTCATTATCTTTATAAAAGATCAGACCTGCCTCATCGTAATTGTTCGCTGTCTTACCATCTACTTTGACTGTTGCAGTTACATTCTCCAAATCCTTGCCAAACTCTCCAACTACAACGTTATGTGGATTCTGTGTATCCCACAATCCACCATTTTGTACGGTAATTTTCACCTTTCCTTCTTCCGGAATGGAAAGGTGCTCTGCATCTTTATTGACACTGTAAAGTTGCCCGGAAGCTCATATCCCGTCTCTGTGATTGTCAGAAGTTTATGTGCTTCGATTCCATTGACAGATCTTGCGGAAACTTCTACCAGACCTGCTTTTTTTGCTGTCAGCATTCCCTTATCATCGATTGTTGCCAGATCAGACTCTGCACCTGTATCCGGAGTCAGCACCTTCCACGTAACCTGCTGATTTACGCCTTCTTTACCCAGTGCTTTTGCGGTAAATGCTAAAGTCTCACCTACCGAAATCTGTTCTTTTTCTGCATCAATCTCCAATCCTGTCGGAAGCACACCTTCCACACTTCCGCTGACTGTAAATTCAATGGTATTTCCTTCGTATTTTCTGCCGCCTGATACTGCAAAAGTACGAATAGATGCAGTTCCTTCTCCGACTACCGTCACAATTCCTGTATCTGAAACTTTCAGAATATTCTCATCGCTGGAAACATAATAGATATCTCCTGCTGTCTCTGTCATATTTCCGCCGCCGTTGATGGCAATATGATCCCCTTTGAGCTTGATTTCAGATGCATCCATATTCTGAATCTCTGCTTTCAGATTCATACCGCCGTCATAACTATTATTTTCAAGTACGACATTTTTACATCCGTTGAACTTATACAAATTCTTATCCTGTTTCGTTCCATTTGTCTCCACAGAAATTTTTTCAGATTCTCCCACAGCAAGCTGTGTATTCTCGGCACTTGCAGTCAATGTCACTGATGGATCCTGACGATAGATCTTATTGTTTTTAAAGGTCAGATCCTTGACACTTTTTGCATCCAGTACACTCTGGTTTTCCAGATAGAATGTATTTCCTTCAATCGTCATATTTTCATGTACCGTCTGCGTTGTCGATACATTCGGATTTGTCGGATCCACATAAATTGCCTGTGCTTTTCCTCTGGTAAATGTATTGTTTCGGATCGTCACATCTCTTGTCGGACCTGACTCATACCAGCCTTGTGCATCATTGGAAATATAGATTCCTGCCATTCCCATTCCATCGAATGTATTATTTTCAATCACGATCGGTTTTCTGGTCGTCACAAGAATTCCTCTTGTCGGAGTCTCTTTGAAAATATTATCATGAATCGATACTTCCGGTGTATAGGTGATATTTTCCACCACATGCTGATTAACCTTTACTTCCTCCGGAATCGGCTTGTCCAGCGTCAGAATGATATCCGTCAGACTTCCAGATCCGTCTCCCATATTTCCGCCTTTTCCGTCCGGTCCGTCCACTTTAGTTACTGTGGCAACAGAATCCTCTACCGGGATCATATTCCCTTTCGTCATAAATTCAATCTGATCCCCCTCGAAAAAGTTCGGGAAACCTGCTGTCTCACGGTGCTGATATGTCACCTTGATTTTATTTTCACCTAAAATTTCTGTAACCTGTAAAAAGGTACCATGTACGTTGATCGGATCGTCATGTGGATTGGAAAAAGTACAGTCACTGACTTCTACTTTTCCTTTACATCCAGATACCTGAAGAAAATCTGCATAACCTGCTGTTGTCCTTCCGCTTTCTTTCGGAGCTTCCAGATCTACGTCATGCAGTGTCAGATTCTCACTGGACTGTCCTACCATTCCAAAGCCATGCAGGAAATGAACATCTAAATCCTCTAACACAACATCCTTACTTTTCCAGAAAAACATTCCCGCATGATCGCGGACGGTCCGTCTGATCTGGAAACACATTCCTGGTCTGACTTCGTCACTCTTATTATTATATGTAAACTTAATACGATGATTTCCCAAATCTTCTATTGAAGCTGCTCCATCAAATACAGGATTATTTCCTGTACTTCCACGATATGTCAGTCCTGTTGTGGTATCAAATCTCTGCGTATAATCCATCTTATTCGTATCCGTCCAGTATGGCTGCCCTGTATATGGACTGGAATCACTGATCCACTTTACAGTATTCCCCTCTACACTGTAGTTATAGCACTCCGGCACATATACGATTGCAGAATTTCCGTCCACAGACTCCACCGTAATATCTACAACCGTCGGAGTCTGGAAATCCACCTGAAATTCTTCAAACTTTACGTTTTTGCAGTCAATCGCTGCCACTGTTGTCATCTTTCCATGAAACATAAACAGGGAATCATTTCCATCCACTGTCACATTGTCCATGTCCTCCAACAGGATTCCGATTTTTTTCATCTTGTGATCCTGATTTGCCCCAACTGTATTTGAAATATACAGCTCTCGCTCTTCTGCCCGATCCGGATAGATATCATATCTTCCTGTCGGAAAATCCAGTACTACATTTTTGCCTTCATCAGACAATTTCTTTGCCTCATCCAATGCTGCCTGAATTCCTTCTGCGCAGTCCTGACCACTGTCCGGTGTTACACCGTACTCTGTCACGTCAATTACGGCAGAGTCAGATTCTTTGGCGCTGCTTTCAAATGGAGTCATTCCCCCAGATACCATACACCCCGCTAAAAGCATCGCCAGGATTCGTTTTCTTTGTTTCATAGCTTCTCCTTTCAATAACATATTTGACTTCAGTATAACATGCGGCTCTCTCCTTTTTCCTTTCACATTTTTCCTTTTTTATTTCATTATTTTCCAACAGGCTGAAACACAAAACGAGCAGAAAGAAAGTTATCCACTTTCCTCTGCTCGTTTTATGCTTTTATTCACATGATTCTCTCTGTTTTTACCACAGACTTTCATAAATCTTCATGACATCTGCCTTGCTTGGCACTCTCGGATTCGTTGCTGTACATCCATCCGCCAGCGCTGCTTCCGCCATACGCTCAATCTCTGCAAAATATTCTTCTTTGGAAATCTTGCCCATCTGCGAAACAGACAACGGAATATCCATTTCCTTCAACATAAACTGTACCCAGTTCACAAGGTTTCTGACTGTCATGATCGTGTTATAACTGCTCAGCCCTAAAATTCTGGCTACTGTTTTATATCGTTCTACAGCAGGCAGATATTTTGCCTGACTCTTGCTATGCTTGTTGATATCACTGTTGAACTCAATGATATGCGGCAGCAGCATCGCATTTGCGCGTCCGTGCGGAATATGAAATGTTGCACCAAGCTGGTGTGCCATTCCGTGGTTCAGTCCCAGAGACGCAGAATTGAATGCAAGACCTGCCAGACAGGATGCAGAATGCATCTTTTGTCTTGCATGAGTATCACTTCCGTCCAGATATGCTCTCAGCAGGAAAACTCCGCAGATTTCAATTGCTTTTTCTGCCAGTGCCGTTGCAAAATCATTTCTGTCTGTACTTACACATGCCTCAAGCGCATGGGTAAACACATCCATTCCGGTATCTGCTGTAACCGCAGGCGGTACACTCTTTACAAGTTCTGCATCCAGGATTGCCTCATCCGGTGTCAGATCTCTGGATACCAGCGGATATTTTCTCTGCTCTGCCGGATCCGATACAACTGCAAAAGAGGTCACCTCTGACCCCGTACCGCTTGTCGTCGGAATCGCGATCAGCCCTACATCACCGTAGTGCTCAATCCGCACTGCAAATTCCCGGATTGATTTGGAAGAATCAATGGCAGAACCCCCACCCACTGCGATAATTGCTTCCGGTTTATACGCCAGTAATTTTTTTACGCCTTCACTGATCTTTTCAATCGGCGGATCCGGCACAACATCCTGAAAAATGTCATACTCAATATGCCCTTTTTTCAATGGATCTGTGATCAGATTGATCATACTGCTCTGTGCCAGAAACGGGTCTGTAATAACCAGTACTTTTTTATATGGGATCTCTGAAAGACGGTCTAATGCATTGTCCCCAAAGTATACTTTTGTTTTTATATCAAAGCTCTTCATAGCGTCCTTCCTCTATTCTGGATAGATACACTCTATCCCCAACTTTTTGAATTCTTTCAGCCACTTCATCTCGGGCTTTTCATCCGTTACGATCATTGTAATATCTTTCAATCTTCCGACCGTCATAAAGGCTGTTGCCCCAAACTTACTGCTGTCAATTGCAAGGATGCGCTCCTTGGCATTTTCCAGCATTGTTCGTTTGTTATCTGCAAGAAGTTCATCAGAATCTGTAAGTCCTGCTGCCATATCCAGGCCTTTGCACGAAATAATTGCTTTGTCTGCATGATACGACTGAAGCATCCGGTTCGTCTGGGTTCCCACAAGGGCAAACGATCCCTCTCTTGATACTCCGCCGGTAGATAATACCCTCCAATCTGACATATCCAAAAGCTCGATCACAATTTCCATTGAATTGGTGATCAGCGTCAGATTCTTTTTATCTTTCAGTCCTTTTGCAATATAAACTGCGGTAGAACTCGCATCCAGCATAATGCTGTCTCCATCCTGTACGATCTTTGCCACCAGCTCTGCAATCCGTTGTTTTCCGATCACATTGCGGTTCTTTCTGATATTGAAAGGCAGATCTATATTCATATTCTCATTGATCACAGCACCGCCGTAGCTCTTGATTGCGTAGCCATCATTCACAAGCTTATCCAGATCTCTTCGAATCGTCTCTTCTGACACTTCATAAATCTGGCTTAACTCACTCACGACTACCCTTCGGTCGGTCTGCAGTTTTTCCAGAATTTCATTACGTCTTTCAATTGCCAGCATCGTGTTGCCTCCTGATAAATTCTGTCTCAAAACCTTTGTTATTGCCGTATACAAATATCAGAAAACAGGATCCTCTGATCTGGACGTCCTCTGTTTTCTGATACTTGTCATGGCTGAATTCTTAATTATAAAATTGCGTCGCGGATCTGTGCATCCGGATGTGCGATCACTGCAGAATCCAGATACATACCATCGTCAGATACTGCTTCTTTTGCTCTGTCGATCGCAGCTTCTACAGCAGCAACCTCACCTGTCAGCATCAGATAAGATTTTCCGCACATACCTCTTGCAAGGCGTACTTCGATCAGATCAACGATTGCTGTTTTTGCAGCTTCATCCGCTGCCACGATGATCGAAGATGCATCATAGGACTCAATGATACCCAGTGCTGATACATCCTTGATTTCTGCAGCTCCATAAATTGCAGGGAAAATGGATTCATGCGGATTACCAAGTACAAAACTGTTGATCAGATGTTTTCCATGCATTGTTTTTGCATTGTCAACAGCAGAAGTTACTGCACTTAAATCTCCTGTAATAATTACAATGTATTTTCCCGGACATACGGTCTGCGCTTCGATAATGCTTACTTCAGAAGTTTTTACCATAGAATCTGCCGCTACGACACCTGCTGAAGTAGTCTTATATTCTACCATTCCAATTGCCTTACTCATTATCTGCACGTCCTTCCTGTGTCTCTATGACTACATATTTCTCATTTACTTCGCTTACCAGACCATTGACGGAAGCGTGGATTCCAACACTTAAGCCCTTTGCCGGTTCTGCGATCATCTGTCCTTTGACTACCATATCTCCCGGTTTTACAACACAGGAAGCAGGCGCTCCGATATGCTGGCTCAACATGATCTTCACTCGTTTTACAGGGATCACGGATTCATCCAGCGGAGCTTCTTTGTTATATTTTGTCAAGTCCAGTCTTGACATCAGACGTTCCATCGGAACTCTTCTGTAAGATCTTTCTTCTCCTACCGGTACTGCTGTCACTTCCGGCGCACGAAGTCCGTTCGCACGAAGTCCGTTTTTGTATTCCAGCATCAGTGTTCTAGGAGAAAGCTCCTGCGGACAGGAATATAACTCACAGACACCACATGAACAGCAGAAGAATGTATTGATAAAGATATTCGGCTGCTGAACGTCTTTGCATGTTGCCGCACGCATAAACAAGTGTGGCTGAATCGGGTGTCCAAGCAGATGTCTTGGACATAAATCTGTACACATTGAACACTGACAGCAGCATGCAGCCGCACGTTTCATGTCAATGGAAGATTTGCTTCTTTTTCTCTTTACGAGATAATGATCCTGCGGCAATACCAGTACCGCATTGGTTGTTTTCGTAACCGGCTGCGAACCGCTTCCGATGAATCCCATCATCGGTCCTCCGATAAAATATACCGGATCTTTTACAGTTGTTCCGCCTGCAAGTGCCACGACTTCCTCGATTGTAGTTCCGATCGGTACACGAACTGTCACCGGATGCTCTACCTCGCAACAACGGATACCAGTTTATCTACAACAGGAGTCTGCTGATTCATAGCACGCCATACGTTGTAGATCGTCTCAACGTTGAATACCGCAACGCCGCTCTCGATCGGAAGTCCTCCCGGACGTACGACCTTTCCTGTCACTTCGTAAATCAGAACAACCTCATCACCTGCTGGATATACTTCATCCAGCAGTCCCAGTCTGACTTCCGGATATTCTCCAATTACACTCTCGACTGCCTCAATTGTCTGCTTATATGCTTTTTTGATTCCGATAATGACTTCTTTTGCGCCTACAGCCTGGCCTACCAGGTGAAATGTATCCACAATCTCACGCGCATATTTTTCCAATAACTGTCTATGTAATCTCAGTAGTGGCTCACATTCTGCACAGTTCAGGATAATTGTTTCTGCACGCTGATCCAGTTTCGCATAAGTCGGGAATCCTGCACCACCTGCACCAACAATTCCGTTTTGCTGCAATATGCTGCTTAATTCTTTCATATCCATAATTTCACTACTCCAGTCCTGTTCCATCGTCAATAATTCCAACGATCGCTGCATCAATAGGAGCATCGCTCATGCCGCAGCCAATCCGTGCCGCACTGCCCTGTGCCACCAGCACATACTCTCCTATTCCCGCTCCGATCTTGTCAATCGCAATTGAGTTGTTTTCCAGATGTCTGCATATGATCCAGCACATCCACTATCATGAATTTATTGCCGACCAAATTTTCACATTTCCGTGTCGAGATAACACTTCCTACTACTTTTCCTGCTATCATACTTTCCTCACTTCCTCTTGCGATTTTCTAATGTAAGTATCTATTTTATAATTCTTACAGTCTGTCCAGTCGCAATCTTCGCTGCATTCGCTTCATCAGTATCGATATGCATCTCCAGCGTAAAGCTGTCATCCACACGGATCTGTACATGATTGAAAACAGTGCCTCTTTCATTCTCTGCCTGCACGGATACCACATCCCCGTCATGCACTCCGGCTGCCATTGCGTCTTTCGGCGGCATATGAATATGTCGTTTTGCAATGATACATCCTTCATTCAGATAAATCGCACCTTTTGGTCCGACAACTGCGATCGGTGCACTTCCTGCAACATTACCGGATTCCCGAATCGGAGCCTTCACTCCAAGTTTAATTGCATCTGTAGCAGAAACCTCAACCTGAGATTTGCTTCTTACAGGTCCCAGAATTCTTACATTTTCGATTGCTCTGAGCTTCAGACCGACAATTGTAACTGTCTCATTGGAGGCAAACTGTCCGCCCATCAGTTCTTTTTTCTTCGTCAGCTGATATCCTGGTCCGAATAATGCTTCCACATGCTCCTGTGTCAGATGAATGTGTCTTGCAGATACCCCTACCGGAACCAGATATCCCGGTTCTTTTTCGGAAGATTTCTGTTTTTCTACAGCTTCCAGAACCATCTTTGTAATCAAAGCTACATTATTATTGTCCATATTAATTCTCCTCATCAATGCATGCCCGCCCTTAAATCCGGCTGTAGCACAAGAACATATGCGAGCTGATCCGCTCGCATATGCTCTCATTTACAACCGTTACCGCTGACTGAAATGATTCGGGCATTTTTTTGAAACCAAAACTTATTTGATTGCCGGAAGAATTTTTTCTACGTCTGTGTGTGGTCTTGGGATTACGTGTGTTGCCACTAATTCACCAAGTCTTCCTGCTGCTTCTGCACCTGATTCTACTGCAGATTTTACAGCTCCAACGTCTCCACGAACCATTACTGTTACCAGTCCGGAACCGATTTTTTCTGTTCCGACTAAAACTACGTTTGCAGCTTTTAACATTGTATCTGCTGCTTCAATAGATGCTACAAGACCTCTAGTTTCAACCATTCCTAATGCTTCCTGTGCCATTCTTCGTTCCTCCTTCAATTCTACTTTTGTTTCCGCCTGCTCTGCCTTCTTAGCGCTCTTCCTTACTCTCTGTACGGTTTTGGCCGGCGCTTTGGCTGCAGTTGTTTTCTTTCTTGCGGCAGGCTTTGCAGTTGTCTTTGCACTTTCCTGCTCTGCCGGTTTCTTTTCCTCTGCCATAAGGCTGCCTCCTAACGTATCCGATTGACGCTCTTATTAATCAATTTGATGATCTCTTCATGGGGACTCGGAATCACCGTATAACATACCGGCTCTTTGATTCCATTCGCTGCGGCAGCTTCAATGGCTTGTGTTACAGCGGATACATCGCCACGGATAATGATCGTCACAAGACGTCCGCCGAGTTTTTTCTCCCAGGTGATCATCTCAACATCTGCGGTTTTACACATAATATCGACAGCATCGATAGCCGCTGTTACACTCGGGATTTCAAAAAATCCATAACACTGTCCCATGAGACTTCTCCTTTACTTTCTGTAGTCCTTAATTATACAGTTGGAAGGATTTTTTCTACGTCGTTGTGTGGTCTTGGGATTACGTGTGTTGCTACTAATTCTCCAAGTCTTCCTGCTGCATCTGCTCCTGTCTCAACAGCTGCTTTAACAGCTCCAACATCTCCACGAACCATAACTGTCACAAGTCCGGATCCGATTTTCTCTGTTCCAACTAATGTTACCTCAGCTGCTTTTGTCATTGCATCTGCTGCTTCGATTGCTGCTGTAAGTCCTCTTGTTTCTACCATTCCTAATGCCTGCTGTGCCATTGCCATTTTTAAATCCTCCTAAATCTCTTCAATCTCTTCTTTGTTTATTTTGTGTGGTGTTCCTTTGTCGAACGCGCTGATCTTCAACATCTTTTCCGTATCCTCTGTCGGTCTTGCGATCTCATATTCATTCACAACACCTGCCAGCTGCTCTGCTTTGGCTTTTGCCGCCTCCAGCGCTGCCTGCACGTCAGAGACACTTCCTCGAAACTTGATCATCACGATCAGCGGTACCGGTAATTCATCTGCATTACCCGGTTTGTTTTTATCAAAATTCTCCAGCCAGACGTTTCCTGCCTTGCATCCTGCATCCGCTGCTGCAAAGGCGGTCGCCAGACCGAAAACTTCAAGCATGCCTACTGCTTCTGCCATATCCATTCTCCTTCTCTGGAATGGCCGTCACTATTTGTTGATAATAGCGATCTTCAGACCTTCCATTGCAAGATTTGTTCTGTGAGCTTCGTTGATCTCCTCTAACGGGAATTCGTGAGTGATCAGCTCATCCATCGGAAGTCCAATTCCTTTTGCTCTCTTTAAGAAATCAAATGTTGTAGCATAATCTCTTAAAGTATATACCCAGGATCCTACCAGTGTGATCTCTTTTGAACACAGGTCGAAGTGTGGGTTGATCGTTGCATCTCCACCATTGATGAAGAATCCGAGTTCACAGAGTCCTCCACCGTTTCTGATGAATTTGTAGATATTTGCATGTGCCACAGGAGATCCTGTACACTGGAATGCAAAGTCTGCTGCGTATCCGCCGAATGCATCTTTTACACCCTGTGCGAGTGCATCGATTCCCTGGAAATCTTTGAAGTTTACAGATTTCTCTGCGCCCATCTTCTTCGCAAAGTCAAGTCTCTTCTGCTCTCCGTCAACTGCTACGATATTCTCGATACCCATCGTACGGAGAACTGCGATACAGATCAGACCGATCGGTCCGCATCCCTGAACAACAACTCTGCTGTTGAATCTTAAGATACCTGTTGTCTTTGCTCTCTCTACTGCATGTACCAGTACTGCACATGGTTCGATGAGGATTCTGGATTTCAGATCCAAATCACTTACATTAAATACTGTAGATCCCTCGCGGATCAGGATGTAATCTGAGAACCATCCGTTCAGATGAATGTCATCATCCGGAAGAAGTCCGTACACATCTGCTCCACCTACGTTTTTCTTGTTCAGGTCGAACATCTCGATATCCGGATCATCTTTAAAAATCATACAGGTAACAACCTTATCCCCAACCTTTAATGGTTTTCCTGCACTGTCAACTTTTACATTTTTACCCATTTTTACGATCTCACCGGTTCCCTCGTGACCAAGAGCTACCGGGATCAGTCCAAATGGATCTTTTTTAAATTCGTGTGCATCTGTTCCACAGATACCGCATCCTTCTACTTTGACAAGAATGTCTCCGTCGCCGACTTCCGGCATCGGGAATTCTTTTACTTCATAATTTTCCAGAGCTGTCAGCATTGCTACATGTGCTGTCTTTGGAATTTCATTGCTTCCTGTGTTTGCTTTTGCTACAGGTGCTTTTACTGCCGGTTTTCCTTCCAGCATGCTTTCCAGAACCTGTTTTACAACTGCTTCCACACTTGCTGAGTTCATTTCCATGTTTGTTTCCTCCTATTTATACTTCCTGACGAAACTGTCTGCATTCCATTAACGAATGCACAGGCTGTCTGTCATTACGCAACGTCTTCTCTTTGTGAATGTGCTTGCGCTTGTGAGTCCTTCGCCAGTTCTGCTTGCGATCGTAAACGTACAATATCCTTCTCCGCCGAATCCAAGGGCTGCATAAGATGGTCCGTTTTTCACAAGAATTGCTGTATCGATTGCTTTTGCATATTTTGTAATGTTATCCACATTCTTAGAGTGAATATGAGCGGAATGTCTGTTGCCGTGTTCCAGCCATACTGCCTGTTCTACCGCATCATCAAAATCTTTCGCTCTTACAACTCCAAGAATTGGCATCATCAGCTCTTCTGCAATCAGAGGATGTTCCTTCGGTCCTTCAAATGTAATGCATCTGATGTTATCCGGAACTGTGATTCCAATCATTCCAAGAAGTGTCTTTGCATCACGTCCTACACATTTTCTGTTCAAACGTCCGCCTTTTAACACAACTTCTGTCAGAGCATCCTGCTCTTCTTTGGAAATCATGTAACATCCCTGTTCACTTACCATGTAATGAAGAAGTTCATCTGCGATAGAATCTACCGCAACAATCTCTTTTTCTGCGATACATGGAAGATTGTTATCGAATGTACATCCGTTTACGATATCTTCTGCTGCTTTTCTGATATCTGCTGTCTCATCGACCAACGCCGGCGGATTTCCCGCACCTGCTCCGATTCCTCTCTTACCAGAAGAAAGAACTGCTGTCACAACTCCCGGGCCTCCGGTTGCTGCGATCAGATGGATGTCTTTATGCTTCATCATAATATCGCTTGTTTCCATTGTCGGATGCTCCACTGTCACTGCAATGTTCTCTGGTCCGCCAACTTCTACAGATGCTTCATTCAGCAGATTTACTGCATAAATAGATGTTTTGATCGCTGCCGGATGCGGATTGAATACGACTGTATTTCCTCCTGCCAGCATACCGATCGTATTGCAGAGTACTGTCTCACTCGGTTCGTACATGGGGTGATCGCTCCGATCACACCAAATGGTCCCATCTCGATCAGCGTCAGTCCTCTGTCTCCTGACCATGCGGTTGTTGTAATATCTTCCGTTCCCGGTGTCTTCTCAGCAACCAACTGGTGTTTCAAAATTTTATGTCCTACATTTCCCATGCCTGTTTCCTCAACACCCATACGTGCAAGGATTTCTGCATTTTCTTTGATCTTCTCTCTGATCTTGGAAATGATTGCCTCTCTCTGGTCCATAGACATCTTCGCAACGATCTTCTGTGCCTTTTTCGAAGCTTCAATTGCTTCATTCATGTCAGAAAATACGCCTTTTTTTCCAGATACATCGGAAGAAATCTGCATTTTAGCTACCACTTCCTGTACGATGTCCTGTACCATTTTTTCATTTACAGACACGCCAATACCTCCTCAAAAATCTCTTTGCCATAGGCTGCTATCGCAGTGTCTTCTTCAGCACTTCCTCCGCTAACGCCCAAAGCTCCGATTATTTTGCCATCTGCTTTTAGCGGCTCTCCGCCTCCGAAGATCACAATCTTGCCCTGATTGGTAAACTGGATCCCGTACAACGACTGTCCTGGCTGGCTTAAATGACTAAGTTCTTCCGTTGACATCTTGAGGCTCGCTGAAGTAAATGTTTTATTAAGTGCTATATCAAAGCTTGCTATGTACGCATCATCCATACACTGGACTGCAACAGGGCGACCTGCCTGATCAGATACCGCAATCACAACATTGACACCCATTTCCTGTGCATATGCTTTAACTTTTTCAATCAGAGCATTTGCCAGCTTTAAGGTCATCTTGTTCTTATTGCACCGACAGACATGTCCTTCCCCGTGATGCGCATGCTGTCCATTCATTTGTCCCAGCACTGCCTCCACAGCTTTGGAAATATCCTGTTCGTTCATAGCAGTCCTCTTTCTAAAGTTAGTTCAGTCCTAACTGATCCATAACTTTCTTTGTGATAGATGCTACCAGATCTGCATCCGGTGTCTCTTCTGTTTTGCAGCACCGCATCCGCCTCCGCATGAATGACAGCTTGGTTTTCCAGCTTTTGCATTTGGACACAGATTTGCAGGGTGTTTTCCACTCAGACCCATCTGTCTTCTGATCTCATAAAGTTTTTCAACCTGCTCTTTATTCAGCTCCTGTGGTCCACCAATCTGCATTGTCTGCCATAACAGACGAGCGTAGAACTCTACAGATTCCATCTTATGGTAAGCGTTCAGTAAGGAATCAGAATATGTCAGTGCTCCGTGGTTCTCAAGCAGAACTGCATCGAAATACTGCAGGTGCTCAGATACTGCATCCGGAATCTCTACTGTAGAAGGTGTACCGTATTTTGCGATCGGAACACATCCAAGAGCGATAACTGCTTCCGGCATGATTGGCTGTGTCAGAGGAATACCAGCGATTGCAAATGTTGTAGCATACAGCGGATGCGCATGTACTACTGATTTTACGTCCGGTCTCTCTTTGTATACACGTAAGTGCATTTTAATTTCAGAAGAAGGTCTGAATCCTTTGTTTGCCTGAAGTACGTTTCCGTCCAGGTCTACTTTACAAATATAATCAGGTGTCATAAAACCTTTGCTGACCCCTGTTGGTGTACATAATACTTCGTTCTCGCTGATTCTTACGGAGAAGTTTCCGTCGTTTGCAGCAACCATCCCACGATTATAAACTCTTTTCCCAATTTCACACATCTCTTTTTTGATTTCGTATTCGTTTTGCATCCTTTTTTCCTCCTTGGATTCTTAAAACAAACCTTTTGATTCTTGTTGGTTCTTGTCTTATATTACCACACAAACCCACAACAGTCAACTTTTTAAGGTGTTGTTTTTGTTGTTTTTCTGTTTATCCTCCGATCTGACACTCAACCCCTGAAAACTCTTCTGCCACTTTTAGGAGCATCTGCATTTTCTCATTGGCCGGCGGCTTAACCTCACCCATAAGATAAGGTCTGTTCAGACCGTCATATTTGTCCTGTCCCAACCTGTGATAAGGGAGCAGGTGCAGTCGTTTTACATGACCAAGCTCTCTCGTAAATACTGCAATATCCCTGATTTCTTCCGGTGTATCATTGAATCCCGGAATGACCGGAATCCGGATACTGAGCTCTGTCATCCCGGAAGCGGCAATTTTTTTTGCATTTTCCAGCATCAGTTCATTGCCGCGTCCTGTAAATTCTTCATGCTTTTTCGAATTCATATGCTTGATATCCAGCAGATACTGATCCAGATATGGAAGAATCTCCTCGATCACACTGTAATCTGCACATCCCATACTTTCCATCGCTGTCGTGATCCCGGCTCATGAGCAGCCCGCAGCATATCTCTTGCAAATTTCGGCTGACAAAGGCTCTCTCCTCCGGACAGAGTCAGCCCCCCGCCGGTTCTTCTGTAGTATGTTCTGTCCTTTTCCACCGTCTTCATCACTTCGCCGACTGTGGTATCCTCTCCGATGATCTTCGGCTCTCCCTGTACCATCATAGTCTCGATTTCATATGACTGAGATTCCGGATTACAGCACCATCTGCAGTGAAGCACACAGCCTTTTAAAAAGACGATCGTACGGATTCCGTTACCATCATGGATCGAATATCTCTGGATATCGAAAATCCGTCCTTTTGTTTTTAAGTAATCTTCCATGTCGCACACCTTTCTGCCTGTATCCTAAAATCCCTGCTCTGTTCTGCGGATGATGTCATCCTGCAGTGACTTGGACAGTGTTGTGAACAATGCGCTGTAGCCTGCCACACGTACGACCAGGTGCTTGTACTGTTCCGGATGTTTCTGCGCATCCAGAAGTGTCTCTCTGCTGACAACATTAAACTGCATATGGCTTCCCTTCTGATCAAAGTAAGAACGGATCAGCCCTACAAAGTTCTCCAGTCCATTTCTTCCGCTGAGTGCAGAAGGATGGAATTTCTGATTAAATAAGGTACCGTTTGATGCAATGTAATGATCCAGTCTGGAAACAGAGTTCGCAGCCGCTGTCGGACCATTGACATCTTTTCCTGCAGACGGAGACACACCATCGGCCACCGGCTGATATGCCAGACGTCCATCCGGAGTCGCTCCCGTCTGTGCACCGAGCGGTACATTGGCGGATACCGGATAAAGCCCCGCCTGGAAGGAACCGCCTCTCGGATTTTTGTAATTCTGAAGAGGTTCTGTATAGGTGTAGGCAACATCTCTTGCAAATGCATCTACTTCCGGAATATCATTTCCGAATTTCGGCACTTCTTCGATCAGCTTCAGGATTCTTTCCCCGTTTGCCTTTACTTCCGGTGCTTCGGATGCCGCAACTACAGTATTTAAAATTGCAGCGACCTCTTTTTCACCGATCGTCTTTCCGGCTTCTTTAAGCTCATTCGCAATCTTAGCCGTCATGGCGGCCACATCTTCCGCTCCAAGTCCCTTGCCATAATTTGTTGCAAGCGCTTCTTTGAGTTCTCCCATCGTGATCTTCTTCTCATCATAGACAAGTGTTTTTACCGAATAGAGGGAATCTGCCATATTGGCAACCCCAAATCCCTGCGGACCGGTAAAGTTGTAGACAGCTCCACCTTCCTGCACTGTCTTTCCGACTTTCATACAGTCATCCACCATGGACGACAAAAACGGAAGCGGACATCGCTCTGCATGCGCCATATCTATGGCATTATCAGCATTGACCAAAAGCTGGATCGCATAATCCATCTGCTTTTATATGCATCATAGAACTGTTCAAATGTCGTCATGTCCTCCACATTACCTGTTGCCGGACCGATGCGGACACCTTTGTCCATTCCATTAGAAAATACCAGCTCCAGCGGACGGCACATATTGAAAAACGCCGCATCATGCCATCCTTCTGTCTTACCGGACTTCTGTGGTTCCACACATCCAATGATGTTATAATCTCTTGCATCCCGCAGAGTCAGTCCTCTGCTCATCAGAGACGGTATGATCACTTCATCATTGTAATATGCCGGAAGTCCGATTCCGGTTCTTGTCAACTCTGCTGCCCTGATCAGGAATTCGTGTGGTGTTCCGTTCCATACCCGCACAGAAAGTGACGGCTGCGGAAGAAATACATGCATGGATGCCTGAATGCTCATAAAGGAAAGGTCATTCGTCACATCAATTCCTTCTTCATTCTGTCCTCCGGCAATCAGGTTCTGGAACAGACTGTAACCTGCAAACCCTTCCGCTGACGCTGCATCTCTGCACTTGTTCAGATCATTGAGTTTTACCCAGATACAATCCATCAGTTCCTGCGCAAACTCTCTTGTGATCTTGCCGCTCTCCATGTCCTTCTGATAATAAGGATACATGTACTGGTCAAATCTTCCCGGTGAGATCGAATGTCCGCTGGACTCAATCTGCAGAAGCTGCTGCACAAACCAGAAAGACTGGCAGGCTTCATAAAATCCTGTGGCACCTTTTTCCGGAACATTTGCACAATTCTGAGCAATCTGAAGCAATTCTCTTTTCCGAACAGGATCTGTGCATTCTTCTGCTTCTTTCAAAGCCAGTCTTGCATATCTTCTGGCATATTCGATGGCTGCATCACAGCTGATCATCACTGCTCCAGAAAACGGGACTTCTTTTGATAATCTCCATCTGCCAGACACAGCTTATCAAGCTCTGCCTGTGCTTTTGCCTTGATTCCGGAAAATCCGATTGCAAGCACCTCGCCGTATTTTACGGTCACATGTCCCACACCATTGTAGAAATAATTTCCGGGGGTGAAGATATTGTGTTCCATTGCCAGCAGTGTCTCCGGTTCCATGTAAGAAGTGGCCAGTTCGCTGGTCGTTTTTCCTTTCCAGTAAGCATTGGCTTCTTTTAACTCCTGCTTTGTCTTTTCTGAAATATAGAACGGATCCGCACTTCTTGTCTCCACAGTATCAAACTCTGCTTCCAGCCATTCATAAGAAAATTCCGGATAGGTCTGACATCCTCTCGGTGCGATTGTTGTGCTTCCCACAATCAGTTCCAGGTCACGGATGACGATCGGAATATTCTCAAGAATGTGTGCAAATGCTTTTGCTCTGCGGATCACCATCGGCTCATTCTCTGTTTGTCTGTAAGATTCCGTGATCAAAATTGCTCTTGCAGACTCAATCTCAGGCATCTTTGCATACAGATTTTCTACCAGCTTCGGAATTCTGTCTGACTTTGGAATCTCAGTGCTGTCATAATTATACAATCCCATCTGCCTTGTTGCTCCTTTCTCATATTCGTATTAACTTTCTAAAGAAACCCTCTCTCTATCCAGTTAACGTCATTATACTTTACACAACAGCAGAAGTCAACAAAACTACAATATCATTTCCCGTCTTTATCCTTTAAATCAAAATAAATCAGAATTTATTTTATGTGGTTTTTGTTGTTTTTATTAAAAAACCACACCTCAGCGCATTGACAAAACTGCAGAAATCCATCATACTGGAAACAGAAATCTGGAAAGGTGGGACTTTTCATGTCACATTTTGAATTTGATATCCATACTCATACAATCGCCAGCGGACATGGTTCAGCTGCCACGATCACAGATATGGTCAAAACTGCACGTACACAGCATTTAAATATGCTCGGAATTTCGGACCATGGTCCTGCCACACTTGGCGGCGGAAAACCTGCATATTTCCGAAATCTTACTTATGCACCTAAAAACCGGATGGGAATCCGCATGCTGTACGGTGCCGAGGTCAGTATTTTAGACAATCACGGAAAACTGGATCTTGAGGATGAAATTTTAAAGCACCTGGATTATGTGATCGCCAGCCTGCACCGCCCTGCTAAGCGCCCCGGATCAAAGGAAGAAAATACACGTTCTTATATAGAAGCAATGAAAAAACCATATGTACGAATCATCGGACATTGTGATGATGTAAAATTCCCAGTAGACTACCTTGCACTGGTAGAAGCTGCAATGGAATATCATGTCATTCTGGAACTCAATGACAGCTCACTGCGCCCGGACGGCTACCGGGGCGATACCCGTTTTAACGATATGATGCTGCTCAACCTGTGCAAACATTTCCACTATCCAATCCTGTTGTCCAGTGACAGTCACGGAACCGGACATATCGGAAATTTTGATCATGCAATGGAACTGATCCGCATCGCTGAATTTCCGGAGGAACTGATCTTAAACCGCTCGTCCGGCGAATTTTTGAGCTGGCTTGAAAAATGGAACACTTTACAGATCAAATAAAACGGAGGGATTTTGATATGTTATTTGACAGCTTTGAAGCATATGATGTACAAGAAACACGGAGGATAAGTAAAGAAGAAGGATCCACGCTGCGGTTAAATCACTCAGGTCTAGTAAAAAATAACAAAAACAGATTCCCTTAAGCTGAAATTGCAGAAATGTTGGAGGAGGATATCTCTGTCATTCAGCCGGTCTACAACATTGCAGTTCAATCTGCACCTGATTACAATGAGGATGCCATTTTTGCAAAATTACATCCAGAACTAAAAGAATCTGAATAAGTTTTGATACACCAAGACAAAAGAATCCGTCTAAATTTTCTTCATATATAAACAGGGCATCGCTCGATCCCCAAGTTAAATGATCAAGCGATACCCTCATCTTATGCAACTTTAAGCAGCATTACTTATATTTCATTTTCCATTCCAATCAGGTCAAACTTCTCGCAGCTTACGACAATTTCAAAATCATCCTTCTGCGGCTTTTTACACTTCACTTTGACAATCCGGTCTGACATATCATAATACCAGCCTGTCTCTGCTTCATCAAAGGCATCACGGATCAAGAAGCGCGGAATCTTCTCTCCGTCCACACTTACCCAGTAAGCGCCTTTTTCCTTACTTACCACATTTAAATTCAAATTCTCCCAGCTTTCCTGATAAAAACCATTCTTATGAAAATGGATCTGCTTTCTGTCGCCTGCCTTGACACTTATCTTTGTCTCTGCAAAATTGCCTTCCTCGTACTCTTTTGACCATCCATCATCATCATAATATGTAAATTCTGCATCCTCTTCGCAGCTTACGAACAAATCCAGTGCTTTCATCGTATCTTTTGCGATATGATGGATATCTTCCGTTGTCATATAGACAGCGGAACCTCTTAAGAACATCGGAATTGAGCTTAAATCTACCGGAAGTTCAATTGTCTGACCTCCTTCGTATGCTTTGAAGTTGTCATTCATATCATACCATGTCGTTCCCTTTGGCAGATAAATCGTCCTTGTAATCGCGCCTTTTTCAACCACATTTGCAACCAGCACAGACGGTCCAAACATAAAGGTCAGATTCTGATCACGATAACACTTCACATCCTCTGGAAACTCCAGGAACAACGGACGCATCACCGGCATTCCATTCTCATGAGACTCTCTCATTACGGAATAAAGATACGGAATCATACGATAACGCTGTGCATATGCAGCCTGTACATACGGCAGATTTTCTTCATACATCCACGGCTGGGTTACGGTATTGTCATTGTTGGCAGAATTAATACAGAACCTAGGCTGGAAGATACCGTTCTGGATCCAGCGAAGCAATAATTCCCCTCCCGGCGCCGGTCCTGCAAACCCACCGATATCACATCCTGCATTGGACATTCCGGACAATCCCATGCCCATAATGGTAGCAATGTTGAATTTCACGGTTCTCCAGTCTGTTAAGTTGTCTCCTGCCCAAACTTGCGCGTAACGCTGGATTCCGGCATAACCGGCACGATTGATAATGTAAGGTCTCGCTTTTGGATATACTTCTTTTAATGCCTCTTTTCCGGTATATGCCATCATATTAGACTGAATGATCTTCAATTCCGCCATAGTACCGCCCATACCTTCATGATCGCAGTAGGCATTTCTGTCTTCTACTCCATCATACTCACAGTTATCGTTCCAGACAGTCCGCATTCCTTTCGCCATCAGATTCTTCTTCAGCAATTCTTTCCAGGCATCACGTCCGGCTTTCTTCGTGAAGTCTACAAATCGTCCTTCACCACCCACCATCGTCCTACATAATCTTCCGCTTTGTCTGGGGTCTTCACAAATGCATCATACTGTTCAAACACTTTTCTGTAAGGATGGTTTTTCAGGATCCCCGGCTTCATGTTCGGAATCACATTGATGCCCATCTCCTGCTCCATCTTCTCAAAGAATCCTTCCGGGTCCGGGAATCTCTTCTTATTCCAGTTAAATACGTAACGCAGGTTGTCTTCTTCTCCTGAAGAGTATCCGCTTGCCAGCCAGAAATTATCAATATAAATCTTCTCATCAAAATGTTTCTGAATGACTTTGTAAATCTCTTCGTCACAATTCTGTTCCAACTCTGCGTAATACATCGTAGAAGCTGTGTATCCGAGAGACTGCTTCGTCGGCATTGCCTGCCGCCCGGTCAGATAGGTATAACGTTCCAAAACGGAAGCCATCTTCGGACCGTTGATCAGAAACAAGTCGATATCTCCGCCATCCGCCTGATAATAACAGTAACTGTCCCAATATCCGCTTCGCTCATTTCCCATATCAAATACAGCGTCATAGGAATTATTGTAAAACAATCCCAGCGCATGAAGATTTTCTTCATTGACACGAATATAAAATGGAACATGTTTGTACAACGGCTCCCCAAATTCCGGATCTGCCCCAATGGCATCCTTCGGTGACATTCTCAAATGACGTCCTTTCTTATCCAGATGCCCAGTCTTTTCTCCGAATCCATAGAAATGATCTGTGTCCGCATGAATCTCTGAATAATGTGTCACCCTTCCAAGCTGATCCTGATCAAATGCGCGCTCCTTCAGATCATTATAGATCAGCTTTCCTTCCACATCATACAAAAGAAACTGAATCGGCTGCTTTTTCATAACAAGTTTCAATGCAGTTGTATGAAATATCAGCGCATCTTCCTTTTCTTCGCATACAACATCTTTCGCCTGAATCCGGGTGCGTTCCTCTTGAAACAGTTCATCCAGCTCATCCTCCCACGCAGTTGTAACAAGTGCATAAGAAGCCTCCTTGAATTTGCGATCAAAAGATACCCGGATCCGGATGATATCATCGGTCATAAATACCAACTTGATATCCCCTGCATCTCCATGAATCAAATATCCGTTATCTGTTTTCTCTATTCCGCAAAATTTTCTCAGTAACATAATTTCACTCCTTTCACTTTTAAAAAAGCCCGATTGGTAATCAGGCTTTTTCACTCATCAGTTTATACAAGTCCCAGTAAGGTCGGAATTCCCATTGACAATGCCGGAACATACGTCACTGCCAGCAGGATTCCAAGCAATACTGCAAAATACGGAAGCAACGTCTTCGTCACCTGCTCAATGGTAATCTTACTAATACCACAAGATACGAACAATACCGAACCTACCGGCGGTGTCATACTTCCCATACACATGTTGAATATCAACATTACGCCGAACTGGATAGAGGACATCCCAAGACTCTCTGCAATCGGCAAAAAGATTGGTGTAAAAATCAGGATTGCCGGTGTGATGTCCATAAACATACCAACAATTAACAAAATGATATTCATTAAAAGAAGAAGTATGTATTTATTGTCGGTAATGGACATTAAACCACTGCTGATCGCTGCCGGAATTCCAGAGTATGCCATGACCCATGACATTGCAGAAGAAGCAGAGATCAGGAACAGGATGATACCGCTTGTCGCAGCGCTGTTCAGCAAAATCTTCATAAACAACTTCATATCAATGCTTTTATAGATAATAGACAGAATCAAACAGTACAGTACGCAGACACCGGCTCCTTCTGTTGCAGTAAAGATCCCGCCTACAATACCTCCGATTACAATCACAATCAGAAGCAGACTTGGAATTGCTTCAAATGTCACCTTTAATGCTTCTTTCATCGGTACAAATCCCGTTGTCGGATATTTGTGTTTCTTAGCATAAATAAAGGCAACAATCATTGTTCCCAGCCCCATCAGAATTCCCGGAATATAACCAGCCATAAACAGAGCGGAAATGGATACACCCCCCGCTACGGTTGAATATACGATAAATGCACTTGTCGGCGGAATGAGAAGCCCTGTCGGTGCAGAAGCAATATTGACTGCCGTTGCAAATGCCGGATCATAACCTTCTTCTTTCTGAATTGGGTAGATACATCCTCCCATTGCAGAAGAAGCTGCTACTGCGGAACCAGAAAGAGCTCCGAACAGCATGTTTCCAAGTACATTTGCCTGGGCAAGAGATCCTGGTATCCATCCGCAGAATAATTTTGCAAAGTTTACAAGTCTGCGTGCAATACCACCATTGTTCATAATATTTCCTGCCAAAATAAACAGCGGTACAGCCAACAGTGAGAAACTCTCCACTCCTCCGTTCATTTTCTGCATGGTGATAAATGTAATCTGATCCCACGACAGAGAAGACAAGGCCGTTACAATTGATGAAACTACGATACTGACAGAAATTGGACATCCCACGAACAAAAGAATTCCAAATACAGCGAACAAAAGTATAGTCGTTACGGCAATATCCATTACTCTACTCCTCCTTCTTCAATCACGTTTCCGGTAACATCTTCATAGATGTTAATAATCTGCGCGAGAATGATGAACACTCCAGAAATCGGAGCCATACTGTATACAAGCCCTCTGGAAATTCCCAGAAGTGCAGAATATTCTTTCACCGCGCTCAGCGCCAGTTTAGTTCCTCCAATAATAATAACAAACAATGCAAATACAAGAATCAATACATCAATCGCTGTCATCAGTACTTTCTTTCGATTTGGAGACAACCTGTCTCTTACAAGTACCAATGCCATATGCTGTCTTGTACTGAACGCATAAGCTGCACCGATAAATCCAGTCCAGATCAACAGATACCTCACGATTTCCTCGGTAAATGCCGCCGGGCTGTTCAGCACATAACGGGTAAATACCTGATACAATACCAGAAGCGTCATGGCAGACAAAAGCACTGCCGCAATTCTGGATAACAGAAAATTCATTCCTTTTTTTATCTTTGTCAACGTTGCCTGCATGGTTTCCCCTCCTTACTTTACAGACTCAATGATATCCAGAAGCTCTGCAACACCCGGATAGCGCTCGCAATAATCTTCTATCATTCCTTTGGTCGCTTCACGGAATGCATCCTTATCTACATCCTCTACAAATTCCACACCCATTTCGTTCTTCGCTTCCTCGACCGCATCATTAATCGCTTCTTCCCATAATATCTTATGGCTGTCTGTAGACTCCTGTGCCGCTTCCAAAATAATCTGCTGATCCTCCGGCTGATGGTATTCCATATCTTTGCGCTCATCACCATAACATCTGGAATCATCGCATGTTCATCTTTGGAATATACTTTACAGATCTCTCCATGTTTTCCCGTTGTCAGCGCCGTCTCATTGTTCTCTGTTCCATCAATGATCCCCGTCTGAAGAGAGGTATACACATCACCATAAGACATTGCAACCGGCGTTCCCCCCATAACATCCAACATATCTGTCTGGGACTCCATATCCTGTACACGGATTTTTAATCCTTTTAAATCTTCCGGTGTACGGATTGCTTTGTCTTTTGTATAAAAAGAACGTGCTCCAGATGTATAATACGTCAGTGTCACAAATCCCTCATCCTCTGTAGAAAGGAAGAAATCATGCATCTCATCAGAATCCATTACATGATAGAAGTCCTCGGTATCGTCAAAAATATACGGAAGTCCGAATGTATTATACCCTTCTTCATAAGTTGCCAAAATCGGAGACGCAACCTTTGTCATGGCAATGACACCTGCTGTCAGTTGTTCCATAGATTCTGTCTCACTTCCCAACTGGGCGTTCGGAAAAATTTCCACTTTGATTCTGCCGTCTGTACGTTCTTCTACTTTTTCTGCAAATTCTTCCATTGCAATATGTACCGTATGAGTCTCACTCAATCCATGTGACAGTGTCAGTACCATCGGATTCTCTGCCGTTGCTTCTTCACTGCCTGACACACTCTTAGCTCCGCATCCTGCCAGAAGGCCTGCGCTCAATCCCATTACAAGCAGCATCGAAATTGCTTTTTTCATCTCGTCTCATTCCTTTCTTTTTACATTCCGATCATGTCAAACTGTTCAAATGACACAATCACTTCATAATCCTTCTTCGGATTCTTATATTTGATCTGCACAGATTTCAGACTCTGGCTGTAATACCAACCTTCTTGTGCTGCTTCAAATTTCTTTCTGTGCAGGAAATGAGGAAGTTCATGTCCGTCTGCCTTTACCCAGTACGGAGCTTTTTCCCGATGAATGACATCCAGATAAATATCCTCGACCGCAGTCTCATACTCCCCTTCATTCCGGAAGCTAAGTACCGTCTGCTCTCCTGCCTTGATATCCAGAACAGTTTTTAAATACCCGCCGTTTGCATAGTCCATTGTCTCTCCGTCATCCTCATAGATCACGAAAGAACTGTCTTTATCCGGTGCACAAAGGATCTTCAATCCTGTTGCTTCCTGCGTCATCAGATTATTCATCTGATTCAACGCCATCGGCACGATTGCTCCACTTCTGACAAAAAGTGGGATACTGCTCAAATCAACCGAGAATTCGATTGTCTGTCCGCCTTCATAACGCGCTCTTGTGTAGAAATCGTAAAATACTTCTCCATCCGGCAGATATACCTTGCGGGTTTTTGCTCCCTTTTCTACCACGTTTGCCACTAGAAGCGCATCTCCAAACATAAAATCCACACCTTCATCATAACATTTCTCATCATTCTGAAATGCACTGCAAAGAGGTTCCATGATCGGCAGCCCTGTTTCATGAGCACGCTCCATCAAAGAATACAGATATGGGATCAACTGATAACGGAATTCAATCGCTTTCTTGATATATTCTTTGCAGCCGCTGTACATCCATGGTTCTGTTACCGTATTATCCGTATTTGTGGAATGAATGGAAAATCTTGGCTGAAATATCCCGTTCTGGATCCATCTCACCAGTAGTTCCGCCTCAGGAGCCGGACCATAAAATCCTCCGATATCACATCCCTGGTTTGCGACTCCGGAAAGTCCCATTCCCAGAATTGTTGCAATATTATATTTTAATGCTTCCCAACATGTCAGATTGTCACCAGCCCATGTTTGTGCATATTTCTGGATTCCACAATGACCGGAACGACAAACAATATATGGTCTTTGATTTTCAAATATCTCATGCACAGCTTCATCTGTGATGTGACACATAATATTCGACATCACAGACTTCAGCTGACCAATCGTTGCTCCCTTTCCTTCAAAATCACAACGACAGTCTTTATCGATCATGCTGTCATATTCGCAGTTGTCATTCCATACAGAACTGGTCCCATACTCCAGAACATTCTCTTTTAACATAGCTTTCCAGTTATCTCGCGTTTCCTGCTTTGTAAAATCAACAAAAACACCTTTTCCGCCCCACCATGTTCCAATTCCCGGCTCCTCTGATCTGCTTGCTCTTACAAACATTCCTTTCGCCTGCATCTCTTCCTTCTTTGGATGCAACAGCAAGATTCCCGGTTTCACATTTGGTGATACGCAAATCCCACGGTCTTTCATCTGTTTGAAAAAATCTTTTGGATCTTTGAAACGTTTTTTATTCCATGTAAAAACGCAGCGTTTGATTCCTTCTTCTGTCTCAATCGCACAATATCCTGAGGAAAGCTGGAAGCCATCCACTGGAATTTCTTCTTCTTTCGTTGTGTCAATAAATTCCAGGATTGCATCATCACAATCTTTCTCTAACTCCGGATAGTACATAGACGATCCCAGATAGCCCAATGCGTAACGCGGAAGCAATGCGGATTTCCCTGTCAAATCAGTATAACGCTCTACCACATCCCGCACCTGTGGTCCTGTGATCAGAAAGAGGTCAATATCTCCTCCATCTACACGATACGTGCTGTGAGGCTTCCAATAATTACTTTTCTCACGTCCCATATTGAAATCACACTCATACGTATTGTGATAAAAATATCCCACTGCCTTCTTGGTTTTCTTATTCAGTTTGATATAAAATGGAATATGCTTATAAAGAGAATCTGTCTCCTTCGGATTATATCCCATAGCGTCTTTCGGGCTCATGTTCATAAATTTCTGAGCTTTGTTAAACACTCCGCTTTTCTCACCAAATCCATAAAAACAATCATCTTCTGTAATCTCACTTGTGTGAATGCGACGGTTATTGCTGTCCTCCATGTAGGCTAAATCTACAATATCCGCATGGATCTGTGTATTCTCTGCATCATAAACACAAATACGAAATGGATTTTTTTCCACTTCTACTCTCAAAACTTTTCCCTGGATTACCGCTTTTTCTAACCCATCTGTCAACTGGGCTTCTGCTGTCTGAATCCGTTTCCGATAATGTTTCATAAACATATCCATACGATCTTCCCATGCAGTTGTCACCAGACTGTAAGATTCTTCCACAAAATCTCCGTCAAAACCTGCACGAATCCGAACAACAGAATCCGTTAAAAACCAGATACGAATCTCCACGCCATCCGTAGATATCGAAAAATAATTTTCTATCTGTTTTACAGCTCCTGCCTGTAAACATATCTTCATCCCTTTTCTCCTCCTGTTTTCTTTTCCCGGAAATCATTTTCCTTTCAATTTCTAAAAATATTATAAAAAAACAGAGTACCTAAAGGTAGACACATTTTGTGATATTCCAGCCATTATTTTACCTTTCTTGCTATTTTCCTTCTTGCCCATCTTTCTTTTTTATGCTAATCTTCTTCTTATAGGATTTATATATTTTGCTTTTTGTTAGATATGCACAATTTTTACATCTCTATTTTGTGCAGAAAGGAGATGGATTATGTTAGATACTGCTGCGATTATTATTTCGCAAGGAAAAAAAATTGCTTACGCTTATGCTGAAGGAGTGAATGATAATATGACCCAGTCCCATTTTCACGACTTTTTCGAGTTATACTATCTTCTGGAAGGTGAGCGGATGCATATGATAGAAGGTGAAATTTATCATCTTACTGCGAATGATTTTGTTTTGTTTCCCCCTCATATCATGCATCACTCCTATGGTGAAAAGGACATGCCTTTTAAACGAATCGTGTTATATTTTTCTCCTGACCTGATCGCAAATGACACCATTTGTCAACTGCTTTCAGAAAAAGAACTTCTTTTTGTGAACGAAGGATATATTCCAAACCAGATTCTTTCTCTTCTTTTGTCTCTCACTCATGAAATAGATGTTCCAGGCAAATACCACGATGCTATATCTGTAATCAACTGAACGGACTCCTGTTAAATATGCTGCGTCTGGATTTTGAAGCCGTAAAAAGCATCCCAAAAACTCGTTCTGCAAAAGCTGTAGACTATATTCACAATCACTACATGGAAGATATCTCTGTGAATCAACTGGCAGAAATACTCTATGTAAGTCCCTACCATCTGTGCCATGAATTCAAGAATGCAACCGGGAAAACGATTATTCAGTATTTGAATACCACACGCATTCTCCATGCACAGAGGCTGATGTTAGAAACCGACTATAATATCACTCAAATCAGTAGAGAAGTAGGATTTTCCAACCTGACTCATTTCAATCGGACTTTCAAAAAAATTACAGGTGTCGCTCCTCGTGAAAAAAAGAAATTATATCAAAAATAAAAAAGATGGAACTGCCGCTTCACGATCTGATCGTAAAAAACGATAGTTCCATCCTTTTTCATTTATGCTCTTTTTACGAGCACTTCTGTCTCATATTTTTCGATTTCTTCAAACCAGCTTTCTGCCGGAACATTGCATCTTCTGCAGTACTCCTCCCAGATATCTCCGATTGGAAGTGTCTTGCACTCTTCCATTACCACCATTTTCTTTGACATCTGATTGGTATCCTGAAGTTCTTTTAAGAGCGCACTTGGTGTACAAAGTGCATTCAGCAGCGCTTTCTGGAAACTTCGAAATCCTGTTACCCATGCAGAGATACGGTTAATGGATGCATCGAAATAATCCAAGGCAATATAAGTGCGGTCAAGACCGCCTTCGCAGCGAACGATTTCCTGTGCGATTTCCTTTGTCTCATCATCAAACAGAACTACATGGTCAGAATCCCAACGAATCGGACGTGTCACATGCAGTGCGATTTCCGGAAGAAGGTCAAAAGCGCCGGGATCTTATCGGAAACAACTTCTGTCGGATGATAATGTCCGTTATCCATCAGCGGCAGGCATTTCTCTTTGTTCATTGCCGCATAGCTCAGCGCAAATTCTGCAGAACCAACTGTGTATGCCTCAACTCCGATTCCGAATACCTTAGATTCTACACAAGGTTTTACCATCTTCGGATCATATGGCTCAGAAAGGATCTCATCGATGGATTCTTTGTAGCGAACTCTTGGTCCCATACGGTCTGCAGGCACATCTTTGAATCCGTCTCCTGTCCAGATATTCATCACACATGGGATTCCTGTCTGCTCTGCAAAATACTTGGAAATACGGATACATGCTTTTCCATGCTCAATCCAGAATTTCCTTGTCTCTTCGTCCGGGCTTGAAAGTGTCAGTCCGTCTTTTACTTTCTCATGAGAGAAGAATGTTGGATTGAAGTCCAGTCCCATTCCTCTTTCTTTTGCAAAATCTACCCATTTCTGGAAGTGTTTAGGCTCCAGTTTATCACGGTCAACAAATTCTCCCTCTTCAAAAATTGCGTAGCACGCATGCACATTGATCTTCTTTGCTCCCGGCATCAGGCTCATTGCCTTGTCCATATCCGCCATCAATTCTTCCGGTGTTCTTGCTTTTCCAGGATAGTTTCCTGTTGTCTGGATTCCACCTGTCAGAGGGCCATCGTGATCAAATCCTGTCACATCGTCTCCCTGCCAGCAGTGCAGAGAAACAGGTACCTGCATACATTTTTCAATTGCCGCGTCTGTGTCTACTCCTAATTTTGCATAGATTTCTTTTGCTGATTCATATCTTGTCATCGCTTTATACCTCCTGATTTTCATTTCCGTTTTCATCATAGTGACGGATGTCAAATGACTTGCCGATGCAGGTTCTTGCCTCAGGCAATGATGTAAACACTCCATCATGAAGCATCTGAACCGTGATATTTCCAATTGCAGTCGCCTCTGTCGGTCCTGCCGACACTTTTTTCTTTGTATATTTTGCAGTCAGTTCGTTGAGATAACCTGCGTTCGCACCACCACCGACTACATAAATCGTATCGTATGTATTCCCTGTAATTTCCTCGATCTCCCGAATCGTCTCTCCATAACATTTTGCAAGACTGTTGTAGATCACTGCCGCAATCTCCCCGATTGTCTCCGGAATCTGCTGATTACTCTCTCTGCAAAACGTCTGTACTGCTTCTATCATGCTCTTTGGAGCAAGGAAACAATCATCATTGCAGTCCACTAAAGAAGTAATCTCCTCTTTGGATGCCTGTTCACATATCTGCGCAAAGGAAAGCTCTTCTTTCCATTCTTTCTTGACAGACTGGATCATCCACAGCCCCATGATGTTCTTCAGAAAACGGAAGCGGTAATCATATCCTCCCTCATTTGTGAAGTTTGCCCGCATACTTTCCATGGAACAATCCGCATCTTTTCTCTCAATTCCCATCAAAGACCAGGTACCGGAACTGATGTAGATCGCATTGTCATCATTCGTCGGAACTGCAAGCACTGCAGATCCGGTATCATGCGTTGCCGGAAGTACAACCGTACAGTCAAATCCAACTTCCTCCTGAATTTCTTTTGTAAAGTTTCCTACAACCGTTCCCGGCATGGAAATCGCTTTGAAAATCTTCCTGTTAAACCCAAGCAGATCGATCAGTTCGTAATCCCAGTCTTTTGTCTGAGGACTTACAAGCTGGGTCGTTGTCGCATTGGTGTATTCCATCTTCTTGACTCCGGTCAACAAAAACTGGAAGTAATCCGGGATCATCAGCATGGATTCTGCCTGTTCCAGCTGCTCCGGATAATTTTCCTTTACCGCCATCAGCTGATAGATCGTGTTGAAAATCTGTTTCTGGATTCCGGTTCTTGCATACAGAGCTCCCAGTGGAATCTTTTCATACACCTTCTCATCCATTCCATTTGTCCGGCTGTCTCTGTAACCTGCTGTATCCCCCAGAATCTTGTCATTTTCATCCAGCAGTACATAGTCTACCGCCCAGGTATCAATTGCCATGGATACTGGAATTTTCCCCAACTCTTTACATACTTTCAATCCGTTTTTGATTTCTGTAAACAGACGCTCTACATCCCAGCAGAGAGTCCCGTTTTTTTCTGTCATTCCATTCGGGAAACGGTATACCTCTTCCAGCTGCATTTTCCCGTCTTTCATACTTGCCAGCATATGACGGCCACTGGATGCGCCAATGTCAACAGCCAAATAATATTTATCCATTTTCTGCCTCCCTTTCGCACTTTATTTAACTCTATTATATGAAATAAAAAAGTGTAAAAAAAGGACGCTATTTATATAAAACAGCGTCCTTATTTGCACTCTACTCCGCCAGCTGCAGTGCTTCTACCAGCGCCAGAATTGTCAAAGACTGACCATACGCCATCGGCGCGATCAGAATGTTTTTGTAATGATCTGCATCATATCCCATACCTGTTCCACCGGATACGTTTAATACCGTTCCGTCTTTATCGATATTTTTCAGAATCGCCTGCACACCCTTCCATGCACATTCCAGATATGAATCGTCCAGGATCCCCATTTTGATTCCTTTGAGAATTCCTGCCACGATGGCCGCAGAACCGGAAACTTCTTCGTAGCTGTCCGGGTCTGTCAGAACTGTATGCCACAATCCGCTCTTACTCTGCAGTTCCTTCAGCTTTCTCACCTGTGCTTTGTATGTATCCACAATGATGGTTTTCACACCTGCATTGAGTGTTCCTTTGAACATATCCACATAGTCCAGAATTCCCAGTGTGAACCAGCTGTTTCCTCTGCACCAGAAAATACCACCGAAGTTATCCATACGGTTAAAGGACCATCCGTGATAGAATAATCCGGTATGTGTATCATACAGATATTTGATATGCATCAGCACCTGATGGATGGACTCGTCGATCCACTCCTGTTTCTGATATTTCTGCCCCATTTTATTCAAAAATAATACGGTCATGAACAGAGTATCGATCCACATCTCGCTTTCATTTAAGCGTACACCCTGTCTGTCACCGTTGGCACTTGTGACATGCTGGAATCCGCCTCTTTTGTTCTCGGAATGCAGTTCATCAGCCAGGAAGCCCAGTCCAGACACAGATTTTCAAATTCTTTATCCTGATATTGTTCATTTAACTCTGCCAGTGTCAGAAGCGGGGTTGTTGTATTGATATTTCTGGACGGAAGTCCATCTGCGATATTTCCTTTGAACCACTGGTGCAGAAATGTTTTATAATCATCATTTCCCTGTATTTTCATCATTTTGAGAAGTCCGTACAGCCCTACTCCCTGCGGCCAGTCCCACTCTGCAATCCCAAAGTCACGCTTAAAAAAGCCGATTGCCTCTCCGCCGTCTTTTAATTCAGCTTCATTTTCCGGACCGCCAAGGTTCATTAGTTTTTCTACGACCAGATTCAGTTTTTGTTCGATCAATTCTCTTTTTATATTCTTCATTTTCTTTTCCGGCATTTTATGCCAATCCTTTCATATAGCTTTTTTACGGTTTCTATCTTATAATAGTTTTAACAAAGCACACGCTGCTCACAACAAAGGAGATACTGTATGGATACTATCATTTATTATTCAGAAATGGAAGGAATTTCTCTGGAACATTTAAAACGTTCCAGTGGTTATGATATGCGTTCCAATCATTTTCATAATGAATACGAGATTTACTTTCTCACAGAAGGAGAGCGCCTCTTTTTCTTCAACAACCGTGCCTATCAGGTGAAAAAAGGCAGCCTGATCCTGGTGGATACAAATCTGATCCATATGACACATGCTCCGGAGGATGACACAACCGGATACACGCGAATCATTCTGTATATTGATAAATTCAAAATGCAGCAGTTTGATGAAAAATTTCCGCACCTCAATCTTGTTCCTTTTTTTCGCGAACACTATGGAGTTTATAATCTGACGCAGAAGCAGCAGGAAAAATTTTTACATATGTATGAAGTACTAAAGACTGAATTTTCCAACCGCAGCCGCAGCTACAAAGCCTTGATCGAGATGGAAATCATCCACTATTTTATTGACTTTATCAGAGACAACCCGGAGCTGACTCCGATCAAAGATGAAACTGCCATTCATAAGAGCAGCAAGTATCAGACAATCTATAACATTGCCGACTACATTTCTGATCACTACGCAGAATCCATCTCTTTAGACGGCCTCGCCGGAGTCTTCTATCTGAGCAAGTTCTATTTAAGCCGCTCATTTAAAGAAGTCACCGGCTACGGCGTCAACGAGTATGTCAATATCCTGCGTACAAAGAGAGCCAAACAGCTCCTTGAGGAGACCACTCTTAGCGTCTCCGAGATTGCCGGTACGGTCGGCTATGAAAGTATTACTTATTTTGAAAAAGTATTCAAAACCTACATGAGTATTTCACCGTTAAAGTATCGCAAAACCCTAAACGGAATTACTTACAAAAACAAGATTACTCCAGAAGCCCCAAAACAGTAGGGAGCCATTCGCTGAGTGCCGGAATGTAGGTTACCATCATCAATGCTGCAAAGATTGCCACAAAGAGCGGGATCAAATGTTTCATAACCTGCTCAACCCGCAGTTTTGCCACACTGCATCCCACAAACAGTACGTTTCCAACCGGCGGTGTGATCGTTCCTACAGAAAGGTTCATAACCATCATGACACCAAAGTGGATCGGGCTCATTCCAAAGCTCTGTACGATTGGAAGGAAGATCGGTGTGAAGATCAAAAGTGCCGGCGCCATATCCATAAATGTTCCCACGATCAGAAGGAAAATATTGAGGATCAGCAGGATCACATATTTATTACTTGAAATTCCAAGAACCAGTTTACTGATTGCTGCCGGCAGCCCTGTAAAGGACATTACAAATGACAATACAGAAGATGCTCCGATGATCAGCATAACGATTGTTGTCATAACTGCTGCATCCACCAGCAGCTTCGGAATTTCACTCAGTTTGATCGTTCTGTAAATAAACACGGAGAGGATAAAGGCGTATGCAACCGCAACACCGGATGCCTCTGTCGGCGTAAATTTTCCAGATAAAATACCACCGATGATAATCACGACCAGAAATAAACTCGGGATTGCATCCCATATTGTCTTCCCTACGATTTTTGCAGTCAGTTTGTCTCTTTTAATTACATATCCCTGCTTTCTTGCATAGAAGAATGCAACTACCATGCAACATGCAGCCCACAGAAGTCCCGGAATCCATCCAGCCATAAACAGTGCCGCTACCGAAGCACCACCACCTGCTGCCGAGAATACGATAAACGCTGTTGTCGGAGGAATCAGCTGTCCAACGGGAGCCGTTGCGATATTGACTGCTGCCGCAAATCCCTCATCATACTTCTGCTCTTTTCCAACGGGAGCATAACTCCACCGATTGCAGTTGCCGCTGCAATACCGGAACCGGAAATTGAACCGAACATCGCATTTCCCGCAATGTTTGTCAGTGCCAAAGATCCCGGTACTTTTCCAAGAACCAACAGTGCGAGATTGATCAATCTCTTGGCAATACCACCGCTGTTCATCAAAAGACCTGCCAGAATAAAAAATGGTACTGCGATCAGGGAAAAGCTGTCAATTCCACTGACCATCTTCTGCGCAGAAACAAACACACCAAATCCAGGTGTCAAAAATGCAACGATTGTTACCAACGCGGAAACAATGATGCTATACGACACCGGCACACTAAATGCCAGCATCAGGAAAAATACAATTACAAGTAAGATTGCTGCCTGAATTTCCATTTATTTTCCCTCCTTTAATTCTGTGAACCATCTTTTCAAACGCTCCAAACAATACAGCACCATCAGACATCCACTGATTGGAATACATACATAGTAAACCTGCATCGGAAGTTTCAGTGCGGCTGAAATCTGTCCTGCTGAGTTTGCAGTTACCATGATTCCACCTACAATAAATACTGCAATACTTAAGATCAATACGATGATCTCTACTGCGATCTTTGTTCGGATCTGATTCTTTGACTGAAATTTATCCACCAGCACACGAATCGACAAATGCTGATCTTTTCCATAAGCGTACGGTGCCCCAAGCATCGTCATCCAGATCAGTGCGTATCTCAAAAATTCCTCCGTCCACTGACTTGGATCATTTAACAGAAATCGTGTGATAACCTGCCAGCAACAGGCAAGAACCATGACCGCAACAAGTACGGAGATCACTGTTCCCAGAATTTTATTTATGATCTTCATTACTTCTCCTCCTCTTCTGCAACGGCATATTTTTGAATATCTTCGTAGAGGCTCTTGTAAGCGTCCCCTTTACTTTCAAACGCCTCATGCATTGGCTGAACTGCTCGATAAATTTACTCTTATCAATATCTCTGTAAACAGTCACACCATGCTCCTGTGCTTCTTCAATGGCATCATCCATCATCTGCTGATATTTTGAAACAAAATTCTCATTCAATTTCACAAGACACTCTTTTAAATATTCCTGCTGTTCTTTGCTTAAGCTGTCCCAGACTTTCGTACTGATAATGTAAATATCCGGTGAATACTGATGCTCTGTGTATGTATAAGATTTTACAATCTCTTCATGTTTGTCAACTGTCAGTGCCAGCTCTGTATTTTCCGCACCATCTACGATGCCCTGCTGAAGAGACGTGTACGTTTCACTGGATGCCATCGGTACCGGTGAGCCGCCCATCAGTTCGATCATCTCCATGGAAGTACTGCTGACCATGGCACGTATTTTCTTTCCTTTCAGAACAGAAGGATCTGTCACTGCCTTATCTTCTTTGAGATAATAATTTCTTGCACCATTTGCATAATAACCAATTGCAATGTATCCTTTGTCCCTTGTAGATTCAAACAGTTCCTGAATTCCTTCACTGTTTGCCATTGCATTGTAATAGTGTTCCTGATCGCGGAACAAATATGGCAGTGAGAAAATAGAATATCTCTCATCAAACTGTCCCAGTGTATTGGCGCTTACTTTCGCCATATCCAATACGCCTGCCTGTACCATCTCTACCGTAGAAGGTTCTGCTCCAAGTACACCACTCGGATAAATATCCACTTCCAGATTCTTGGAACTGTCTTCTGCTGCCAGATCTGATAAATACTCGATCGTCTCTCCGATCTCAGAATCTGCCGCCTGTCCATGTGCCATTCTAAGCTGCACCTTTTCACTGCTTGTCTCGCTTTTTACTGCCACAAAGGTATAAATTCCTACTGCGATCAATGCGATCACGAGTACGATCCCTATTGTTTTTTTCATTCCCTTCATGTTTCCTCTCCTGTTCATAGATTCAGTTTTTATTTTTTCGGGCCCTTGTTTTTATGTGAAATAGTATCACATGAAGGGAGCTGATTCTCATACTATCTTGTCCGCAAACTCATTTTTTCAAATTATCTTGTTGTTTTTATCAATTTTACCAATTTCATTTTTATTCAAACAGCAAATCTGCTCATTTTATCAATTTTCCATATTATTTTTATCATTCCCAATCCTTTTGTGTATTATATACAAATTTAACACTCCATTTTTATGCATATTGCCGAATTCCATTTTGACGTTATGCTGATTGTTTTTCTGCATTTTTCTTTGTTTTTTATGAAACAAAACATATTAAACCGCAATATTTTTTCAATTTTTCTGATTCCATCAAAAAAGATGGCTGACACCAACCATCTTTTTTCTTCTTATGTTTAGATATTCTCTTTCAAACACTCTCCATCCACAACCTTCTCATATACGCAATATCCTTCTGCGCCGTCTTTGGATCCAGTTCCTCTCTGACAACGACAATATCCGGTTTGTGCTGCTTCATCCATTTTACGATCTCTCCATAGCGTATCACGCCTTCACCAAGACAGACCGGACAATACTCTTTGTTCGGACCTTCTACAAAATCTTTCATATGGATTGCTTCGATCTTGTGTCCCAGTGCTCCCAGCCATTCTTTCCAGTAAGCATTCTGATCAATCTCCGGGAATTCCAACACGTTTGCCGGATCAAAGATCATTTTCAGACGATTGCTGTTCATCTTTTCAAACACTTCTACCGTTGTCTCCAGATCCTCCAACGGATGCCAGTAGACCGGTTCCAATGCCATATCAACATCAAGCCGCTCTGCCTCTTCTACCAGTCTGGCAACACTGTCCATCATATAAGGATGCCAGATCTTCTTTTCCTCCAGGCTCAGACGCGGATACGCAGTTTCTGTTCCAACAATGGACGCTCCCAGGATCTGATTGAATTTCAGACATTTTTTAAATGTATCTACGGCATTTTTCCGCACTTCATCGTCTGGATTTCCAAGATCCATATAACATCCCAAAATCTGGATTTTGATGTTTTCTTCTTCAAAATTTTTACGAATCTGTTCCACCAGCTGCGGCGTTACTTCCTCATAAGAATTGATCTCCGAAAATGCTTTTGGCAGCACAAGCTGTGCTGCCTCAATGCCTTCGGATTTCAACAGTTTTGCCAGGTGATCCACCGGCTGTTTTCCATAGTCGTGTGTTCTCGCTGCTACTAACATATTGATCTCCTCTTGATTATTTATATTTCAATTTCTTATGGCTGTTTTCCAATGTATGCAGGATTCCACCATCTACGTACAGAATGTGTCCATTTACAAAATCAGATGCATCGGATGCAAGGAATACTGCTGGTCCCTGAAGATCTTCCGGTGTTCCCCATCTTGCAGCAGGTGTTTTGGAAATGATAAACTGATCGAATGGATGTCTGCTTCCGTCTGCCTGAATTTCACGCAGTGGTGCTGTCTGTGGTGTTGCAATGTATCCAGGTCCGATACCATTACACTGGATGTTGTACTCACCGTATTCTGAACAAATGTTCTTTGTGAGCATTTTCAGTCCACCTTTTGCAGCTGCATATGCAGATACAGTCTCACGTCCAAGTTCACTCATCATAGAGCAGATGTTGATGATCTTTCCGTGTCCTTTTTCTTTCATTCCCGGAATCACTGCTTTAGAAACGATGAACGGTGCATTCAAGTCTACATCGATGACTTTTCTGAACTCATCAGCTTCCATTTCCAGCATTGGTTTTCTCATGATGATTCCGGCATTGTTTACAAGGATGTCAATGATTCCAACTTCTTCGTTGATCTTTGCAACCATTGCTTTTACCTGTGCTTCATCTGTTACGTCACATACATATCCGTGAGCTTCGATTCCGGCCTCTTTGTATGCAGCAAGTCCTAAATCTACTTTTTCCTGTGTAATATCGTTAAAGCAGATTGTTGCTCCTGCCTCTGCGTATGCAGAAGCGATTCCAAATCCGATTCCGTAAGATGCACCTGTGACCAGTGCAATTTTACCTTCCAGTGAAAAATTTACCATAACTGTTTCTCCTTCTCTTCTATCAATTATCTCAGGTCTTTGTTTGCAATTGTATCCATATCGCCGTAATCCTGATTTTCTCCGCACATTCCCCAGATGAATGTATACGCTTTGGATCCACATCCGGAGTGGATAGACCAGCTTGGAGAGATCACTGCTTCTTCATTGTGCATGATGATATGTCTTGTCTCCTGTGGTTCTCCCATGTAGTGCATTACGAATGAATCATCATCCATATCAAAGTACAGATATACTTCCATACGTCTGTCATGTGTATGAGATGGCATTGTATTCCATACGCTTCCCGGAAGAAGTTTTGTCAGTCCCATCGCCAGCTGACAGCTTTCTACCTGCCCTGTTACGATATATTTATTGATGATTCTGTGGTTGGAATCTTCCAGTGTTCCGAGTTCTACTTTGTTCTCATCTTTTACGATCACAACGCCTTCTTCAGCTTCTCCCTCAAGTTTGATATGTACTGTCGGGTAAGATACGTGTGCCGGTGCACTGTTCATATAGAATTTTGCCGGGCAGGAAGCATCTTTGCTTTCAAATGAAATATCTTTTGCTCCTCTTCCAACATACATTCCGTCTCTTGCATTTACTTCATAAACACGTCCATCGATTGTGATGATTCCATCTCCACCGATATTGATGATTCCAAGTTCTCTTCTCTGAAGGAAGTACTCTGCACGAAGCTCATCCCCTGCTGTCAGAACCAGTTTTTCATTGAACGGAACTGCTGCTCCTGTAATAATACGGTCAATGTGGCTGTATACCAGATTGATCTTGTCTGCCTGGAATAAATCCTGGATCAGAAATTCCTCTCTTAATCTGTCTGTTGTGTAGTGTTTCACATCTCTTGGTGATGCTGCTGTTCTTACTTCCATGATAATCCTCCTGTTTTTTGATTTCCCTTATTTTGACTGACTGATCTGTGTCATTTCTTGCACTTAGTATAGCATTCATTATTCCCCTATTTCTTGTGTTTTCTTGCTGTAAATATTGAAAATTTTGAACTTCTGAACTATAATATGAGCAAAACAGGACGATTTTGAACAAACGAAAGGAGCGATTCTTCATGAAAGAATGTATATCCTGCAAAGAATCCATGCGGCAGTGCATGGATACACACACATTTGCTTTTGCGCACTTATATAATGATGAGAAAGCGATGGATATGCATATCCATGACTGCTATGAAATCTACTACTCGATTTCCGGCGGAAAACAGTTTCTGATCGATAACTATTTTTATGATATCAGTGATGGAGACATTTTTCTGATCAACCAGTTTGAGAGCCATTATCTGACACAGATTGATCAGCAGAAACATGAACGGATCATTCTGTCCATTGATCCGGAGTATTTAAAACAAATTTCTACAGAGAAGACGGATCTGAATCACTGTTTTCAGTTCCGCGGGACCGATATGCCGCATCAGCTCCATCTCTCCGCAGAAGAACAGACCCGGTTTATCTATTTTATTCATAAACTGCGCTCCAATTCCGGATTCGGAGAAGACGTCCTGGATCGTGCCACATTTCTGGAACTGATGGTATTTCTCAACAATGCATTTGATAAACGGTGCCGCTCTTCCGCAGAAGAGGAACCAAAAACCCCCGGCTATCATGCCAGGTAGATGAGATCCTTTCTTATATCAATACCCACATCAGTGAAAATCTGACACTGGAAGAACTCTCTGCCCATTTCTTTTTGAGCAGCTCCTACCTGTGCCGCATTTTCAAAGCCACTACCGGGACGACCATCAACAAATACATTACCGCAAAGCGCATTACGATCTCCAAGTCTCTGCTCAGTCAGGGGTACTCCGTCAATGAAGCCTGTGAAGCGTGCGGGTTTAACGATTACAGCAACTACCTGAAGGCTTTTACCAAGGCCGTGGGGATTTCTCCGAAAAAATATGCACAGTTTAATTCATAATTGAAATCGCAGAGCAAAAAATGTATACATTAGAAGATATCTATAATTTACCTGACGGACAACGAGCCGAACTGATTGATGGAGCAATTTATTTCATGGCACCTCTAAATCGAAGACATCAGGAAATTCTATTTTCACTTTCTCGTAAAATTGCAGATTACAAATCACCACCAATGGTGGCAAGGCTCTTGACAGGGCTTTTTCTTTTCTGTGGTGGGTAATCAAGAGGAAATAAGGGAATGGAATACCCGAGCAGGATTATTTCAATCCTGTTGAAAGAACAGCAAAAACTCAATTACTGCTACATAGACATAAACTGGTATGTAAAGGCTAACGATATTATCTTAAAGAATACAGGCGGTCAAACTGGCAATCCACAGAACCATGCACCACAGGGACAGCAGAAAAAGTAATCGGCAAAGCATATTTTCATTATAGGCGATACTGCATAGAGGTAGAATATTGTTTAGAACTCTTTAAAATACTTAATTTTAGCGTATGTAAAACATTTTTTGCAGGCTTATTATAGGCATGTAAAAGGCATTTGATAGCGAGAAAACATCTCATAATATAGGATAGAGGCAGGAGGAGTATTAACAGTGGACGTGGGAAAACAAATAAAAAAATTCAGACAAGATTTAAAACTTTCTCAAGAGGAATTGGCAAGCAAGATTTTTGTAACTCGACAGACAATTTCAAATTGGGAGAATGGGAAGAATTATCCAGATGTGAATAGTCTTGTCATGCTAAGTCAACTTTTCAATACTTCTCTTGATATTCTAGTAAAAGGAGATGTTATCGAAATGGAAAAACAAGTTGAACAAGATGATGTAAGGAGATTTAAGCGAGATACTGTTATTTTTACAGTTTTAATCATTTTAACTGTTGTATCAGCTGTCCCGCTGTTCCTCTATTTAGAATTGTCAGGGATTGTATTATGGCTTTTAATTGCAGGAGTTATGATATATTATGCAATGCGACTGAACAAACAAAAAAGGAACAATGATATTCAGACTTATCGAGAAATCTTAGCATTTATGGAGGATAAGGAAAATGAGCAATGAAATACAGACTGTAATTACTATTCTGATTGTATTTGCTATGGTGTTATTGGGTATAAGAACAATCAAGAACTATGGAATAAAAAGTAAAATAGTGCGAGTATGTTTATCGGATTTATTATTGGTTCATTAGTTGGATATTATTTTCTTAATTCTGTCATATGTGCTTTTGTTGGAATGGTTTTATGTACGGGATATGCTGAAAAAGCTCTGAAAAATTAAACTAATCAATGTTATGCAAAGCAGTTAGTCTTAGGATTGACTGCTTTTTTCATCCTCTCTCAACTATCCCGATACATCTTCGGACTGACTCCATAACACTCCTTAAATTTCCGAAAAAAATAACTGGTGTTATCATATCCCACTGACTCTATAATATCTGCCACCGGAAGCCTGCTGTTCTTCAACAGATATGCTGCCTGCCGCATCCTTCTTGACTGCAGAAGCTCCTTGTACGTTTTTCCGGTCCGTTTTTTGATCTCCCTGCTTAACCAATACACATCATATCCCATAATCTCCGCTAACTCGGAAAGACTGCCGTTTTTATAATGTTCTTCGATATAGTTAAACACTGTTCCGGTCAATTCCCGGTCAAATGCTGCAGTTCCGGTCTCCATTCGATCCACATGATTTAAAAGCTGTAAAAGCAGAAGCCCCATAGTGATCTGATTACACCGCCTCTTGTTTGGCTGATCATAGAAAATGGTCCACACCATATTTTCCACCAGATTCTGGATGGGAAGGATCTCTGCCACATGAAAATAAAGATAGGAAGTATTGTCATTCTTCCCACACAGTGCACCTACCAGAAATTCTTTCAATGCATTTTCCTCTTCCATATCCATCATGGAAAATGCCGTGTCAAAAAACTCCGGAAGCACAATAAAATTGACGGCAATATCCTGCTCGCCAGCCGGCAGGATCTCCTGTTCTGCATTCTGATTCAAAAACAGAAGATCCCCCGCCTCCAGAATGACCTTACTTCCATTCAGAATGTGAGTGGTTGTTCCCTGACACATATAGATCACTTCTACATAATTGTGCTTATGCTTCGGAAAATTAACAAATCTCGTATGGGGACGCACCTGTATCAGCTTCCCCTTTTTCAACAATTTTTCGCTGTCTACGATCAGTTCCTTTTTCTCTGTATAAAGCTGTGGATCAATTCCTCTTTGTTCATCCAGTATCCGCTGCTCTTCCTCTGTAATGACAGACAAGGCGTCCAACAATTCCCTGTGCATGACTCACCTACTCCATTTTGGCAATTTCTTTTGTCAGTTCCATATACTCTGTGGCACTGCGGCTGCTTTTTTTATATGCCATGATCGGTGCATTATTATCCTGTGACCACTCGATCCCGCTGTCCACCCGGATATAGGTATCAAATACGGGCACATCTTCCAGACTCTTTAAAGTCTCCAATGTCTGTTTGAAATAACTCTTTCTGGTATCCACCTTCGTGATCACAATTCCTCCCAGTTTCAGATCCGGTGTGATCTGCCGGACTTCCTCCAGAAATTCAAACATATTTCCCAGACCGAACAATCCCCATGGTGTAGATTCTACCGGAATGATGATCTCATCCGACGCACACAAAATGTTCATAACCCATCCGCCCAACGTCGGAGGCGCGTCGATCAGAATGTAATCATACGCTCCCGATTCTTTGATCTGTGTCAGACATTTTCGGAGAATAAACTCCCTCTGCCATTTTGTAAACAATTCATACTCTATCGAACTCATTAATGTGGAAGACGGGATCAGATCCAGCCCTTCATATTCCGAATGTACAATATAACCGGACAGATCATCCTGGCGCTTCAATCCCTCATACAGGTTCTTTTCACTCTGCGCAAACGCAAGCACCTGATCCTCATCAAACAGAGATAAAGACAAGTTCAGCTGCATGTCTCCATCAATCAGAAGCACCTTATATCCCAGCTCCCGCAGTCCGTATCCGACATTGGAACAAGTCGTGGACTTTCCGCTTCCTCCCTTATTATTCGCAAAACATATGGTCTTTGTCTTCTTCATTTTGTTCTCTCCTTTGCCAGTCTGATGTACTGCCGAAAATTTTTTCTACCAGCATCTTATATTCTTCATATGCAGGAATTCCTGCAAAATCTTCCTGCAATGCGTCTTTCACCCCAATATAATACCAGCCCATTGCAGCTTTACTCTTCATTCGAAAGCGGTTCCAGAATTCTTCTCCAACCTTCGGATACTCCCGGTCAATGTCCCGGATATTAGACAGCTTGTCCGCAAGCGCGATCATCTGCACCGCTCTCGGCGCTGTTTTCAAATGTCGGATTGTCGTACTTTTTCTCTCCACCCAGGTTTTGGACTTGTCCTCACTCTCCTGCCTGACCATCTCAAGCACACGCTCGCCGAACGCCTCTTTGATCTGCTCTTTTGTCACCTGCCTGCAGTCTTCAAGTGTATCGTGAAGCAAGGCTGCACTGATAATCTCCTCATCATCCGTCATCGTTGACACAATCTTCGCCACCTCCAGCGGATGTACAATATACGGGCGCTTCGTTCCCTTTCGAAACTGTCCCTCATGTGCTTTTTCTGCAAAGCTTCGGGCTTCCTCTACATATCCGTTCCTCCTACTATGTGCACACACCGGTTCTCTATCAAAATAATAGCACAAGGGCCTGTGAATCACAACCGCAACCCGCTTTCCCCATTCGGATTTTCTGGAAATATGGTATACAAACGTTTCTGCTTCCTGTATAATAACTACAGAATTGAGAGCTGAAGGAGCAGCATTTTACAGCTGTTCTCCTTCTGGAAATGGAGTATGTTATGAACCAGAAATATGTACTGATCACCGGTGCATCCCGCGGGATCGGCAGAGCCTGCGCACTTGCATTTGCCAGAAATCATTTTCATGTATTTCTCAACTGCCGGCATTCTCTGGATGCCCTGCAGCAGGTAGAAAAAGAAATCCTTGACGAACACGGTTCCTGCACACTGCTCCCAGGAAATGCAGGTAATCCCGATGATGTGAGAAAGATGTTTGCCATCATCGAATCTATCTGCCCGGGGCTGGATGTGCTGGTCAACAACGCCGGGATTTCCTTTGTCGGCCTTTTGCAGGATATGAGTGATGCCCAGTGGTCCGAGATTTTAAATACCAATCTTTCTTCTGTATTTTACTGCTGCCGCAGCGCCATCAGTCACATGGTCTCTCAGAAAAGCGGAAAGATCATCAACATTTCCTCCATGTGGGGAACCGTCGGTGCCTCCTGCGAGGCTGCTTATTCTGCGACTAAGTCCGGTATGAACGGACTGACAAAGGCTCTTGCGAAAGAACTGGCACCAAGTAATGTACAAGTCAATGCCATTGCGTGCGGAGTGATCGACACTGCTATGAACGCACAGTTTTCGGAAGAAGAACGCGAAGCTTTAAGAGAAGAAATCCCCGCCGGACGCTTTGCCGACAGCGAGGAAGTGGCTGCGCTGGCGCTCACCCTTGCATCCGGTCATTCTTACCTGACCGGACAGATCATTGGCCTGGACGGCGGTTATATTTAATTTGGAAGTATGTCATAAAGGAGTTTTCATTATGTTAGATATCAACGAAATTCAAAAAATATCCATGGACTGTTCCATGACAGAATTTGTCGGGACAACCGTTCTGGATACCATCGGACTTGTCATTCCGGGCGTCAATGACGCACTGCTTCAGCAGATGCAGATTGACAAGCCTTACAAAAGTCTGGGGCTGTTAAGCTCCCGTACCGGTGCAGCCGGACAGATCAATGCAGCTGACGAAGCCGTAAAATCTACCAACACCGAGATCATTTCCATCGAACTTCCGAGGGATACCAAAGGATGGGGCGGTCACGGAAACTTTATCATCATCGGCGGCTACAGTGTATCCGATGTGCGCCGTGCCGTAGAGATTGCTCTGGAATATACGGAAAAGTACGCCGGTGAGCTTTATATCAGTGAAGCAGGACATCTGGAATTCACCTATTCTGCCAGCGCTTCTCAGGCGTTGAACATGGCATTTGACGCCCGATTGGAAAACCGTTTGGATTCTTCTGCGGTTCCCCTGCTGCAATCGGTCTTGTCATGGCAGACCTTGCGCTGAAATCTTCCCCGGTAGAGATCATCAAATACATGACCCCAAACCGCGGAACCAGTCATTCCAATGAGATCATCGCTGCCGTAACCGGAGATGCCAGTGCCGTAAAAAATGCAGTCCTTACCGCAAGAGAAGTGGGACTTCAGCTTCTGATCTCTATGGGAAGCTACCCGGAAGTTCCCGGAACCCCTTATTTATAAAACACGATTTTCATAAAATGCAACAAGCTTGCTATAGTTTAATTCTATAGCAAGCTATTTATTTCCGGTATTTTACAAAACACCTCTTCTCTTCTACAATAAATCCCATAGAATCACGAATTTACAGAACAGGAGAATTACTATGGGAAATTTTAACGCACCGTTTCGTTTTGATTATGTTGGAAGTTTTTTAAGACCTGTACACTTAAAACAGGCAAGAGCTGATTTTGAAGCCGGACAGATCACAAAAGCTGAGCTAGAATCCATTGAAAATGAAGCAATTACAAATCTGATCAAAAAGCAGAAAGCTGCCGGATACCCTGTCATCACAGACGGAGAATTCCGCAGAAGCTACTGGCATCTGGATTTTATGTGGGGACTTGAGGGAATCAAACACATTGAACTGGATCACGGCTATTTTTTCCATGGGGAAGAAACCACTCACGGCTCTGTCCACGTGACAGGAAAAATCAGCGGAAAACAGCATCCTTTTGTGGAACATTTCAAATTTGTCAAACAGTTTGAAGATGAGCATACCATTGCAAGACAGACCATTCCCGCACCTGCCAGCTTCTTGCAGAACTCTTCCGGGAAGACAATGGAACACAGACTCTGGCCGTATATCCAGATCTGGAAGAACTGATTCAGGACATTGCACAGGCATACCGGACTGTCATCCGGGATCTCTACGATGCAGGATGCAGAAATATCCAGTTTGATGACTGTACATGGGGAATGTTCTGCGACAAAAATTACTGGGAGGCAAGACAAGAAGATTCCGTCAGTCTGGAAGAAGAAGCTGAAAAATATCTGCGGCTGAATAACCTCGCTCTGGAAAATGCACCTGAAGATCTTGTGATCACAACCCACGTATGCCGCGGAAATTATCATTCCACCTGGCATCCTCCGGCGGATATGAACCGATCGCGCCGTTTCTTTTTGCCAATGAAAATGTATCTGCCTATTATCTGGAATTTGATGATGAACGCTCCGGAGGATTTGAACCACTCCGCTTTGTTTCCGATGATAAAAAAGTCGTACTTGGTCTTGTGACCAGCAAGTCACCGATTTTAGAAGAAAAAGAAGTGATAAAGAAAAGAATTGCAAAAGCTGCAAAATACATTCCTCTGGACCGGCTTTACTTAAGTCCGCAGTGTGGATTCGCATCCTGTGAGATTGGCAATAAACTGACGGAAGAAGAACAGTGGGCGAAGCTTGCACTGGTGAAAGAAATTGCCAAAGAAGTGTGGGGGTAAGAAAAAATATTCTTCTTTTTTATCAAAAAAACAATTCCTTATCCTGCTAGAATAAAAATAGAGACATCCACAATGGATGTCTCTATGCCAAATACATGGCCACTAGCTTTCTTTCACTAGCTTTACCATAATATTATTATACAGATATAGCTAAAAGAATGCAACTACTTTCTATTTTTGTTGACTATAATTTCAACCAATCCCCAATATTTTTTCTGCCCATCTTTGACAGGATTTTATCCGCGATTGATTTCCGTCCTTTCATACACATTTTCAAATAAAAAATAGCAATCTCTTTTTTAATATCACGAATTTCGCCAAATATTTTAAGAATTTTTAAAACATCCATATAATTCAAGACTGATTTTGATAATCCCGCATAATCCGTAATATCTTTAAAGTTATTCAATTTCCGATCTCTTTTTTTCCGAAATCGTGTAATCAACTCTAAATGTGCTCATCAAAAGAAACTATTGTGAAGAAATGAGGGATTTTTATGAAAAAAGAATTACCGGCATGTCCGGTAGAGACAACTTTAATGCTCATCAGTGACCGCTGGAAAGTATTGATCATCCGGGATCTTTTAGGTGGTACAAAGCGCTTTGGAGAATTAAAAAAGTCGATCGGAACGGTATCTCAAAAGGTACTGACTTCCAATCTGCGTTCAATGGAAGAAAGCGGACTGCTCACCCGCAAAGTCTATGCCGAAGTGCCTCCCCGGGTGGAATATACGCTGACTGAGACCGGATACAGCTTAAAGACTGTTCTGGATGCAATGGCTATGTGGGGAACGGAATACAAACAAAAGACCCAATAAACAAAAGAATCCAGATTCCGGTCATCTCTCCGGCTTTCTGGATTCTTTTCTTATCTCTTACACTTTTCCCCAGATTTCTTTCGGCACATATGCCTTCACTTCAATGCCATCCGGTACATATTCCTCTGACAGCAGCTGTCCCTGGGTGCGGATCAGCTGGATCTTTCCCGCTTCTGCGAAGGAATACAATCGCTCGATATATACCTGATCTCTTCGCAGAATCTCAAGCAGCGCTTCTTTTAATTCTTCCAGCCCCTGCCCTGTCTTTGCGGAAACCGGGATTGAGTACTCTGCATGAAAATCCCGGAAATATCCCGGTGTTTCCAGTTTATCCTGTTTGTTGAATACGGTAATGACCGGTTTTCCCTCCGCACCGAGCTGACGCAGTGTCTCATAGACAACAAACATCTGGGTATCCTGATGCGGATTGGAAGCATCGACCACATGGATGATGATATCCGCGTATTTCGCTTCTTCCAGTGTGCTCTTAAATGCCTCTACCAGATGATGCGGAAGTTTCCGGATAAATCCGACCGTATCACTGAGCAGGATTTCCTGTGTATCTGCCAGTCTCAGAGAACGTGTCGTCGTATCCAGCGTGGAAAACAGCATCGCATCCTCTAAAACACCTGCTCCGGTGAGCGCATTTTCCAGGCTGCTCTTTCCTGCTGACGTATATCCCACCAGCGCCGCCACCTTCAGATTGGAGCGTTTTCTCTGAGTACGAAGCCTCTCTCTGTGTTCTTCCACTTCCCGGAGTTCTTTTTTCAGGCGGCTGATCCTCTCCCGGATCAAACGGCGGTCCATCTCCAGTTTTTTCTCTCCCGGTCCTCTTGTTCCGATTCCGCCTCCCAGACGGGAAAGAGAATTTCGAAGTCCGACAAGTCTCGCCGCACGGTATTTTAACTGTGCCAGTTCCACCTGGATCTTACCTTCTCTGCTGACTGCCCTTCCTGCAAAAATATCCAGGATCAGAAGTGTCCGATCCACGATCTTACATTCCAGCTCTTCCTCCAGATGATTCAGCTGCACGGAAGTCAGTTCATCGTCACAGATGATTCCCGTAGCGTCTGTCTCCCACAAAAGTTCCTTCAGCTCCAGGATCTTTCCTTTCCCGATATACGTCACCGGATGCATCGCCTCTCGTTTCTGGATCAGACGGCCGGCTACCTCTGCACCGGCCGTGCGTGCCAGTTCTGCCAGCTCATCCAGGGATTCTTCCTCCGGCTCCGCATCATTTTCCTGAACGCCTACTAAAATGACGCGTTCTTTCGCATCTTCCATTTCATATAACGCCATTGCTTTTCTCCTACTCTCTCTTGCCTTCCATCGTCTGCCGGATAATGCTGCGCATCATATCTTCGTTTAACTGCCCCTGCACATATCCGAACAGATTTCCGTCTTTGTCTACCATAAAAGTTGTCGGGTAAGCGCTGATTCCATACTGCATAAATACCTCTCCTGTCGTATCCATCAGCACCGGATAGGTGTATCCGTTTTCCTCAAGAAATGCCTCGATCTCCTCCTGGCTTCCTTCCTGTCCGAATCCCGGCGCGGCAATTCCCAGGATCACCAGATCACTGTCTTCTTCCTGCTGTGTTTCTTCATAAATCTTCTGAATCTCCGGCATCTCATTTCTGCACGGACCACACCAGGTTGCCCAGAAATTCAAAAAGATTGTCTTTCCCTTATAGTCTGCCAGACTGTGCTCCTTTCCATACTGATCCTGCAGCACAAAATCTGTGGCCGGGTACGTATCCTGCTTTTCTTTCTTTTATTTCCTTTTTCGTTGTCTCTTTTGATGAAGTCTGTGTTCCTGCTGTTCCCGATAAATATCCGGTGATCGCGTTCATCTTGCCTGTAAACATCAGAAGTCCCATAAAGATCATCAGGATTCCTCCGATCTTCACCGTATACTTGACAACATAATTGTACTTTTTGAAAAACCCGAGCACTTTTGCCGTGAACAGTCCCACTGCAAGAAACGGCAGGATAAATCCAAGTGTATACACACCGATCAAAAGGAATCCTGTCAGCTTTGTTCCTGCACTTCCCGCCATCAAAAGCACACTCGCAAGAGCCGGTCCCACGCACGGCGTCCAGGCAAAGCTAAAGGTAAATCCAAACACAAGCGCCACAACCGGTGACATCTTCAACTTGTCGAGCTTTAACCAGAAACGGTGCTCTGTACCCAGAAGCTTTGATTTTCCAAAAATCCCAAGCTGGTACAAACCGAATAAAATCACCAGAATCCCGCCGATCCTCGATACCATTGCCTGATTCTTGTTAAGAAAACTTCCGGCTGCCGACACACCAAGTCCCATCATAAAAAATGCGGAGCTGATCCCTATCACAAAACAAATCGTATTGACAAACAGCCGCCCCCGTTTTCCGTACAGTTCTCCCTGCTCTGCGCCTCCTGAGAGATATCCCAGATAAAGCGGTACAAGCGGAAGGACACACGGTGAAAAAAAACTTAAAAGCCCCTGTAAAAACACGGTCACTACAGGAACTCCCACATCCATTGAAAATCCCATTTATTCTCCCCTTTCTTCTTTGATCCGGATCACAAACGCCGGAATCGGCGGGTGATTTTGGCGGTTATAATAAGTACTTACAATCACTAAAAATGTTCTGGAATCCAGTGTCTCAAGATAAGACAACAGTGCCTCTTTCTCTGCGAATCCACTGTCTCCTCCACTATAGATACAAAGGCTCATGATCCCGCCTTTTTTCAGCAGGCGAAGCCCTGCCTCAATTGCCTGAATGCTTGTATCAGCCTGTGTCGCGATCTGATGATCACCGCCCGGCAGATAACCGAAATTAAAGGTGATCGCTGACACGGTTTCCCGGACATAGTTCTCCATATGCTCATGCCCATCTAGAATCACCTTGGCACGCTCTGTAAGTCCCGCCTCTTCCAGACGCTTTTTGGTGTGTTCTACTGCTGCTTTTGAATATCAAATGCGTAGACCTTTCCGTCTGCCCCTGTCAGACGACAGAGAAATTCTGTATCATTTCCATTGCCGGCCGTTGCGTCCACACAGCAGTCTCCTTCTTTGATATGCTCCTTTATCATCCGATGACAATACTCTGTAATCTGATATCCCGGCATACGCTCTCCTTTCTCATCCCCGGGAATAAAGGACGCTGACCGCAGAATCTTCTCCGCAGTCAGCGTATCCTCTTCTTCCCTTGTATTCTTTATCTGGTCTCCAGAAATTTTGCTTCTCTCTGGGCATCTGCATCGTCCGGATAGACCTGGATATATTCTGCGATCTTGGTTTTTGCATTCTCCCAGTCACCCAGCTTTTCATAACATACGATCTGATTGAACCGCATCTCCTGAAGCACTTCGCTGAAGCTTTCTGCATTTTCCATGGACGTACCGCTGTTCTGAGACAGGCTGATTCCCTGATTAAACTGCTCCAGTGCATAATTGTAATCATTCAGCTTCATCCCGCAGATTCCGAGAAGATTATAAATGACCTGATTCTTCTCTCCCCCTGCTGCCAACGCTTTTTCAAAAGCATCTTTTGCAGATGCGTAGTCTTCCTGCTCATAATACGCCATTCCCAGACCGCGGTATGCCTCCGCCGTCTTCTTGCCTTCGTCCACCGCTTTCTGAAATGCGGTCACTGCTTCTTTATAATTTCCGTCTTCCAGATACCCTGTTCCGTCTTTGAGTGCATTGGTACATCCTGTCAAAAGACAGGCAGATACTGTCAATGCAAGCAATGTTGCTCTTTTCATGTTGTACACCCCTTATTCCGGATATTTCAGCACCCAGAATGAATTCAATAAGTTGATCATCATCACTGCCATATCCGCTAAAATTGCGTTTTTCATTGTTACATAGCCAAAGGATGCCAGCACCAGAAGAAGAACTTTCATCCCAATGGCAAAGATCAGATTCTGCTTCACCGCACGAATCGTTCCTCTGGAAATCCGGATCGCATTCACGATCCTGGAAAGATCATCCTCCATCAAAATGATATCCGCTGCCTCCAGAGCTGCATCCGAGCCCAGTCCCCCCATGGCAATCCCGATATCCGCATGTGCAAGAACCGGCGCGTCATTGATTCCATCCCCTACAAACGCCAGCTTCTCATCCTCCATATGGCTTTCCATAAATTCTCTGACCTGCTCTACCTTTCCTCCGGCATCAGCCTGCATATACATAATCCAGCTTTAACTGCCGGGCCACATCTTCTGCCACCCGTTCATTATCTCCGGTGATCATCACCGCTTCGATCTGTTGTTTTTTCAGCCATTTCAGAAGTCTGCCGGCCTCTTTTCTTACCACATCCGTGATCAGGATATAGCCCGCATACTCTCCGTCCACAGCTACGTAACTGCTGTTCCGATATCAGCCACCCGTTGATAAAAATATCCCTGCTGGTTCATAAACTTGGAATTTCCAATCTCCAGTTGTTTTCCGTCCACAACAGCCTCAAGACCAAATCCTGGAAATTCTTTGACTGCCCCGATCCTTGCTTTGTCAATCGGCCTGCCGTAAGCCTCCCTTAAAGATCCGGAGATCGGATGACTGGAGTATGCTTCCCCATATGCTGTCAGTTCCAGAAGTTCTTCCGGTGTCATCGACTTCGGACACACTTCTTTTACCCGGAATACTCCCTCTGTCAGAGTACCGGTCTTATCAAATACAAAAGTCTCTGCCTTTGACAATGCTTCCAAAAAATTGCTTCCCTTGATGAGGACACCCTGTCTGGAAGCTGCTCCGATCCCGCCTAAGAATGCCAGCGGCACGGATACCAGAAGTCCGCACGGGCATGCTGCCACCAGCACGATCAGTCCGCGATAGATCCACGCCCCCTGCTGTGCCCCTTCAAACATCATCGGCGGAAGGATCATCACCAGGATTCCGAAAAGCGTTACAAGCGGTGTATAATACCGGGTAAATTTTTCTGCAAAATTCTCTGTCTGCGCCCGTCTGTTGTCCGCATTGGATATCATATCAATGATTCTGGATGCTGTCGAATCTGCAGACGCCTTCAATACCCGTGCTTCCAGCACACCACTTAAGTTGATACTTCCGCTGTAAATATGACTACCGATCTTCACATGCCTCGGCTCCGATTCTCCTGTCAGCGCCTTGGTATCTAACGTACTGCTCCCCTGTGTCACGATCGCATCCACGGGGATCCTCTCCCCCGGCTTGATAATAATAACCTGCCGCGGATTCAGATCTTCCGGCGGTACCTGCATCTCCCCGCCGCTGATCTTTAAATTGGCATACTGCGGACGGATATCCATAAATTTCTCAATGGATTTTCTCGTCCTGCTCATGGAGATAAGTTCCAGCAACTTTCCAATCTGGAAAAACAGCATCGCTCCCACTGCCTCCGAATAGCGATGGACTGCAAATGCACCTGCTGTGGCAAGCAGGATCAGCAGATTCTCGTCAAACAACTTTCTTTTCTTCAGATTGTTCCAGAGCAGCCTGACCGTCGCAAAAGCCATGATCAGATACGGAAGCAGAAAAATCAGCAGACGCATCTCTCTTTCTAGCTCTGCATACGAGCTTCCCACGATCGCAACAATATACAAAACGGCAGCCGCCGCACATTCTATGGCTCTTCGCTTTACTTCTTTCTTCATACCTATTCCCTGATATGTTCCATCCCCTGATTCATGATCGTCTTAATATGACTGTCCGCCAGTGAATAAAACACCGTCTTCCCCTCTCTTCGATTCACTACCAGTTTCATCTGTTTCAACAGCCGGAGCTGATGAGAAATTGCCGACTGCGTCATATCCAGTGTCTGTGCCAGATCACACACACACATCTCAGAACAGGACAGCACACACAGAATCCGGATTCTGGTGGCGTCCGCAAATACCTTAAAAAAATCTGCCAGTCCTCTGATCTCCTGCTCTTCTGGAATCTTTTCCTGGATCTGTCTGACTGTATCACTATGAGAATGTATCAGATCACAATGCTCCACTTCTAATTTTCTCATGTTCTTTCTCCCTTCCGGTTCCCCAAAACCCGTAATCCCGCTCTTGTTTTTGAGACACCGATTGACTTTTATTATACGAAAAAAACAGGTGCCGGTCAACGTCTTATCTGTTTCCATAAGAAAACAGAGCGGCAGAGCCTTTCGACTGTGCCGCCCTGCGGTAATATCATTGATTTTGGATTTACAGTTTCTTATACAGAATGCGGATTGCATTCAGAATACAGATCACCGCCACACCGGTATCCGCAAACACAGCCATCCACATATTGGCCAGACCAAGCAGACCAAATACCATGACCAGTGCTTTGATCACCAGCGCAAATGCAACATTTTGTTTTGCAATTCTTCCCGTTGCTCTTGCAATCTTCAAAGACTGCGGGATTGCTTCCATAGAAGAGGTCATAAATACCACGTCTGCAGCTTCAATCGCTGCATCCGCTCCGCTTCCCATCGCAGCTCCCACATCTGCGCCTGCCAGAACCGGCGCATCATTGATTCCGTCTCCGACAAACATCACACTTCCCTGTTTCTGTCGGATCTTCTGTAATTCTGTTACCTTATCCTGAGGCAGAAGCTTTGCATGCACTTCATCAATTCCAATCTTCTCTGCCACTGCCTGCGCATTCTCTTTTGCATCTCCGGTCAGCATGACTGTCCGGATATTCTGTTGCTTCATGGCTGCCACTGCCTGCGATGCATCCTCTTTGACAGTGTCTGAAATCACAAGATATCCTGCATAGACACCGTCTACTGCCAGTAATACTTCTGTTCCATACGCTTTCGGCTGATATGCAGACAGATCTACCTGATTCTGCTCCAAAAGCCTTCTGTTTCCACAAAGTACAGTTCCTTCTGAGAGTTCTGCTAAAATTCCATTTCCGGAAATTTCTTTTATCTGTTTTGCATGCTCAACAGAAAGTCTTCTCTCGTTTGCCGCTGCCATAATACTGACTGCGATCGGATGAGAAGATGCTTCTTCACAGGATGCTGCTGCCTTTAGGAGCTCATCCTGACTGTATGATCCTGCCGGAACAATCTCCTGTACGACAAAATTTCCTTTTGTGATCGTTCCCGTCTTATCCATTACAACTGCTTTTACATTCTGAAGCGCCTCGATCGCAACTCCGCCCTTAAACAAGATTCCTTTTTTAGAACCCGCTCCGATTCCTGAGAAAAATGCCAGTGGAACACTCAACACAAGCGCACATGGACAGCTGATTACCAGGAAGGTAATGGCTGTGTAAATCCAGTAGTTCCAGTCCCCGGTCAGGATCGACGGGATAATTGCTGTTGCCACTGCCAGTGCTACCACGACCGGTGTGTATACTTTTGAAAACCTTGTAATAAAACGGTCGATTTTTGGCTTGCTGGCTGCTGCATTTTCTACTGAATTCAAAATTCTTGTAACCATGGAATCTTCCAGAACCTTCTCTGCACGCATTTTCAGCACACCGGAAAGATTCACACATCCAGAAGTCACACTGCTGCCCGGTACAACGGCAACCGGAACCGGTTCCCCCGTTACCGGTGAAGTATCCAGACGGCTCTCCCCCTCCAGTACAACACCTTCCAGTGGAATCCGGTCTCCTGCACGGACCAGAAGCACATCTCCAACTTTTGCCTCCTCTGCCGGAATCTCCCGTATAGTTCCATCCTGCTCTACAAGATTCACAACCTCAGGACGCAGATCAACTGCCTCCATGATCTGACTTCTGCTTCTTGCAACTGCGATATCTTCAAATAACTCCCCTACACGATAGAAGAGCATTACACCCACTGCTTCTTTGTAATCTCCGATTACGATCGCTGCAATTGTAGCAACTCCCATCAGGAAATTCTCATCAAATACATGGCCTTTTCCAATATTCTTTGCCGCAGTGATAAGAACATCCTTTCCAAGGATCAGATATCCTATGATCAATGCGAAAAAGGAAATCCATCCATTCATCTCCTGTGTAGACAGACCCAGAACAAACAGAACAGCTCCGATTCCGATCTCCCACAGATCCTTTTTATTTTCTGAAAATCTGCCTTTTGCAGACTCCCTTTTTCCGGTTGATCCTCCGTCTCTTTTTCGCACAACCACTTCACTCTCAATGGATGCACAGATTTTCTGAAACTCCTCTAACAGCTCCGCATCCGTATTCGTCACAACCTGCAGTTGTTTTGTCGCGAAGGTAATTGCAGCAAACTCTACCTGCGGCAGTGCCTGAATCTTTTCTTCCATCTTAGACGCGCAATGTGCACATCCCAGGTTTTCCAGAATATACACTTGCTTCTCTGCATGATCAAAGGTATGATCTGCCTCTTTGTGCTCCTCATGATGATGATCGTGTCCACAGCCGCATGCATCCTCGTGATGGTGATCGTGTCCGCAGCCGCATGCATCCTCGTGGTGATGATCGTGCCCGCAGCCGCATGTGTCTTCGTGATGATCATTTTTATGTCTTTCTTCTGTCAATACTTCTTTTGCCATGTCCTTTCCCTCCATACATAACATATGAATAACTGTTCATATGTTCATGTAATCACAATGTAAGGGATTTGTCAAGGTATTTTTCTATTATTCGACTGTCAAACTCCCGTTTATGACCTACCTCTTCTATTGAAAAAGGCAGATATCATTTAACTTTTATTGCTATTTTATAGAGTGTGTCTTATAATTATTTTAGTAGATTTGGCAATGATTTCAGACAATGTAGGGGGTGATTCTATTGGATGTTATTATTTTAGACCTCATACTGCTTTTATTAGTATTGATCCCTATCTTATATTTCACAGTTAAAATGGCTGTAAAACATGCTATCGAAGAAATTCTTGTGTCTAAAGAAAAATTTAAGGAGAATACAGATAAATAAACACATGGGGAAAATTCCCCGTGTGCTTATTTCGTAATTCTTTGATTTTTATGTAATCGTGATTGCCGAAAGCGGCATCTCCACACAGGCCTTAAACTGATCACAGTCGATTTTAATATCAAACTCTCCGCCAAGCGCTTTCACATACGTACTTACGATCGCAAGTCCCAGTCCATTTCCCTCACTGGACCTCTGCTTATCCCCACGAAAAAACCGCTCGATAATCTCTTCCTTTGTAAAATCCATTGGATATCCTGCGGTGTTCGTGATTTCCAGACACAGATGATTTGAAGACTCTTTTTGATAAGTTTTCACGAATACTCTCGTATGTTTTGCCGAATACTTCAGCGCATTCTCAATCAGATTCTGGCAGATCCTGTAAAAATACATATTATCAGAAATGATTTCTGTATTTTCCTCTGTAAGCTGTTTTACGAACTGCAGCTCACTCTCTTTCACATGATCATGCATATCTGCAAAAATCTGTTCTACCAGACGATTCAGTTCAAACTTTTCCGGATGCAGTTCGATATTTCCGCTGCTTGCTTTTGCAAGAGAAAACAAGCTGTTTATCATTTCTTTTAATTTTTCTGCTCTTTCAGACAGCACATCCACATAATCTCTGACAAGGTCGCTCAATTCTTCCTTTTTAATGAGTTCAATATAACCCACCATGGAAGTCAGAGGCGTTTTCAGATCATGCGACACATTGGTGATCAGATCGATTCGAAGCTGGTCACTGCGTGAAACTTTTGCAAGGCTCTTTTTCTCGTTCTCCAGCGCTTCTGCAATCCGTTTTTGATTGATTTCCTCCAGTTTGCCCATCAGCACTTCTCGTTTCTTCTCATCAAACCGTCGGCGCACAAACTGCCACACCATATACTGGAGCAATGCTGTAAAAAGCATCACATAACCGGCAGCATAATTGTAATACCAGCTCCAGTACTCTCGAAATTTACTCTGCAGCACAAAGAAGATACCTGCTGCTACAAATGCCAGAATACCAATCACTTGAAGAAGATGCTCCATTTTTTTCATTTCTGCTCTCCACTCCCGGTAATAAACATCTTCTTTTGGGATCCAGTTCTGATATTTTCGGTTCAGTCCCTTTTCTAACAGATATGCAGTCCCGCTTCCTAACAGAATATTCCCAAGTATCCCAAAATACAGGATTTTTTCTGTTGGATAATAGGTTCGATAAGCGATCAGGATATAAAAGGTAAAAATTCCACATCCTGCCAACATGACACTTACTAATACCTGCCACTGTTGCTTTAACAAACGTTTTCCTGTCTCAATTATATTTTTCCATTTTGTAGCCAATGCCCCACACCACCTTTACATATCTTGGCTTTTTTGTATCAATCTCAATCTTTTCCCGGATATGCCGAATATGCACCATCACTGTATTTTCCACTGTATAATTTGCCGATTCTTTCCATACATTTTCATAAATCTGTTCTGCTGAAAACACCTGCCCCAGATGTCCCATCAGCAATTCCAGTATCTTATATTCTGTAGCCGTCAGCCTGACTTCTTCCCCTTCCACAAGGATCAGACGCCGCTTTTTATCAAGTACAAGACCGCCGTTTACAAGCGTGTCACTGTCTGTTTTCGGCGCTGCGCCTCCCCACGCGTGATAACGCCTGAGATGTGCTTTCACACGGGCAATGAGTTCCGACGGATTATACGGCTTTTCCACGTAGTCATCTGCTCCCAGAACAAGACCTGACACCTTGTCACTCTCCTCCGTCTTCGCTGACAGAATAATAACCGGAATACGGTAGTTTTCCCTTAATTTCATCAGTGCAGATAATCCGTTCAGTTTCGGCATCATCACATCCAGCAGGATCAGATCGATCTGGTTTGTCTCCAGAGCTTTCAGCGCTTCCATCCCATCATAAGCCTTTACAACCTGATATCCTTCATATTTCAGTAATTCACTGATCGAATAGACAATTTCTTTATTGTCGTCCACAACAAGTATCGTTTCACCGTTCATGCTGCCCTCCTGTATTCCTTTACTCTATGTAAACTATAATATCGGCGGCTTAAAAAAAACTCAATGTAAATCTTAAATTTTTCTTACATTCCGGTTTGTTATGACGTAACAAAGCAGCGACTCAGATGAATCGCTGCTTTCCCTGTTTACGACGATCTGTTTTCAGACAGTCTCTCGTACATTTTCTCTATTTTTCTCCCCTGCGTCTTGCAAGTTCCTTACTGTTTTCTTCTACTCGCTTTTTATTCAGCGGATATAGAAAAATCAATGCAAGTGCCACTGCTGTGAGCCCGATGATCGGCACAATACAGGAAATTTTGAAAATTCCTTCTGTCACTACAGGATCGAATGCTGTTGCCTGCGAATATCCGATCAGGGAAAGAAGACCTCCCACCATTCCGGACGAAAATGCCTGTCCCAGCTTTCTTGCAAAGGAATACACGGAATAAATCGTACCATCTTCCCGCACTCCGTTTTTCACTTCCGCATCATCAATCACGTCTGTGATCATTGCCCAGATTACCATGTTAAACAATCCAAGTCCGATAAATGCAAGAACATAAAATGCAATGTAGACCCACACATTATCCGGATGAATGATCAGACACAAAAGATAACTGACCGCACCGATCAGACATGCTGCAGCAGAGAGTTCTTTCTTTCCAAATCTGGCTGCCAGTTTTCCGGCCAGAGGCGCACAGATTACAAGTACCGCAATGTTGCTCAAAAGAGAAACTGCAGACTGTGCTCCCGCACTTCTGTAATAGTTCGGAAATACATATCCTGCCATCCCCTGCATTCCAAGCATTGCAAGGAGCAGAAGCAGTGCTGCCACAATAATTCCAACCAGCGCCCGGTTTGTAATCAGATTCTTTCCCAGTGCCGCCAGATCAAATTTCTGATTATTTGCCGGAACCGGAACACGCTCCCTGACCAGTTTGAAACAAAGCACATAACAGATGACTGCACATACAGAAAAAATCCCTGCAATAATCGTCATACGGCTTCCGGAAAGTACTGGATTGCCATCTACAGTCACATAAGCAACAAGAGGGGTTCCCGCTCCAATCACCAGACTTGCCAGCGTGGATCCAATCGTACGCCATGTTGAGAGCGATGCTCTGTCATTTGGCTCCGCTGAAATAGCGGAAGCCATAGAACCGTACGGAATATTGATTGCTGTGTAAAAGACAGAGCCCCATAGAAGGTATGTGATCACCATCCACGCCACCTTAAATCCATAGGACATATCTGCAAATCCTGCCTGAAAGATCAGAAAACTTGCAATTGCTACCGGACCGCACATACGCTTGATCCATGGACGGAATTTTCCATCCTTTGTAGGTTTGGAACGATCGACGATCTGCCCCATTGTCACATCTGAAAACGCATCCACAAACCGCGCCGCCATCATCAGCATACCTACGACCCCAGCGGAAAGTCCCATCACATCTGTGTAAAATTTCATCATAAACGTCGAGGACAAAATGAAGGTAAAATCATTTCCGAAGTCCCCAAACATATATCCTAATTTATCTTTCATTCCAAATGCAGGAACTGAAGATTGATTTGTTTTTGCCATGGCATTCTTCTCCTTCCAGATTGTTATGCTTTTTTAATCTGAATCAATTTCGCATTGACACTTTCCACAAATCCCTCCGGCGCCAGATCACCAGCCATCTCACTGAGTCTTTCAAAAGACATACTCTTCATCATATCCCACATGCCTTCCCCCGGTGATACGATCATATTTGCCATCAGTTTTACTGCTTTTGAAGCAATTTCCATTGCTTCCGGATTTTTTGCCAGTTCTTCCATTGTATCTTTGATACTGTATCTTCCCTCCGGGAATTCCATCGGCGCTTTTAAATCCATATCTCCGACTGTCTGGAACCAGTTGGCAACACCCTCTGCACGTTCATTCACTTCCGGAAGTACATAGATTTCCGGTTCTTTTTCTACTTTTTCCAGTGTCATCGTATCCTGAACCTCACCTGCCTGTGCTGTGATGATATTAAATCCGTCTTTTAATGCCACTGTAAATACAAACACTTTGTCTGCGGAAAGTTCTTCTACTTTTTCTCCATTCAGGAATAGTATAACAGACGGCTGGTTGGAATATACACGAATCTGTGTCATTTCTCCCGCACGCTGTGCATACCGTTTTCCGCAGAGATGTACCATCGGTTTTTTATTCCAGTATGCCTGATAAATATAGTAGCTGTCTTTTTTCACTTTTCTGTCAATGGTCATAAGACCTTTATTGTTTCGTCCTGCTACGCCGCCTTCGTTTCTGGCTGCACATCCGAAATCAAACATGTTCCAGACATGGCTGGACCAGATCCATGGACGTTCTTCCAGCATTTTTGCCATATGCTCATGGTACAGCGCCTGATATTCCTCACTGTAGTCCTTGCATGCCGGGTTCGGACCGTGATACGTGATGATTCCTTCACATCCATACTCCGACAATCCAAGGCAGATTTCCGGATGAATTTTATGGAAGTTGTCCATCCACGGACCATTGTCTTCCATTTTCCCGCCATACCATCCGAAATAATGGTTGTAGCTTTCCACATCTGTTAATCCCATGCATTGGTCCTTCGATCGGTGTCATGGACACATGCGCGATCGTCGTCAGACGGGTTGGATCCATTTCTTTCGCAAGAGCATTCAGTTCTTTGTGATTTTCCACTAACTGTTCTGAAATTCCTCCGATCAGAATCTCATTGGAAATACCCCAGAAACAAATTGACGGATGATTGTAATTCTGAATGATCAGCTCTTTCAACTGGATGATACAGTTCTGATGTGCATCCGGATCCTGGTTCATCACGCTGATAAACGGAATCTCTGCCCACACTACAAATCCCATCTCATCGCAGGCATCATAAAAATCCTGAGAATGCTGATAATGTGCCAGACGAATCGTGTTTGCCCCCAGCTCCTTGATGAGCCTTGCATCTTCGTAATGATCCTCTTTTGTAAGAGCATTTCCTTTATAGAGCATATCCTGATGGCGGCTCACTCCGCGCAGCGGAGTTTCTGCCCCATTGATGATAAAGCCTTTGTTCGGATCACAGGAAAAACTGCGCACACCCACACGTGCGGAAATCTCATCATACGTTTCATTTCTTCTCTGCAGCTTCGCAGTTACTGTATACAGGTACGGAGCATCAATCTCCCAGAGTTTTGCATCCGGAACATACACTGTTACTGTAGTTTCATCAGCCGGGCGGCAGGCACTTGCCACTTCATTTCCCTCTGCATCACAGATAGCGTACAATACGGTAAAGTTTTCATCTGTCTCTTTCACATAAGAAACAATCTCAAATGCAGCGCCTCCACATTCACACGGTTTTGGTGTTACCTGAATTCCCGGTCCTCCGTAATACTCCAGATCAAAATGCGCATCCGGAACACTGATCAAATTTACCCCTCTGTACAGCCCGCCATAAAATGTAAAGTCTGCAGACTGCGGATACACACTGTCTTTCATTTCATTGCTGCATGCAATGACCAAAAGATTGTCCCCTTTTTCGTGACACACATCTGTAATGTCCGCACGGAATGTAGAATATCCGCCTTCGTGATATGTCACTTCTTTTCCATTTACATACACGGTTGCCTGCTGACCTGCTGCCAGAATTTCTACATAGACCTTTCCGCCTCCCAGGGGCTGTTTTGGTGTTTCAAATGTTTTCGCATACCAGTAAGTACCTCTGTCATAACTACCGTTCCCATCATGTCCGTCTACTGCATTCCATGTATGCGGAAGATCCACCTTATGCCAGTCTGTCGGCATTTCTCCCGGAAGCCCTGCATTCTCCTGAATAAATGCCCAGTTTTTGTTTAAACTTATCACATTACGCATAACCATTCTCCTTTGTTTTCCATTTTTCTTAGCTTTTTCACATATTTGTTGTATGATTATTGTATGTAAGTTTTGAGAAAAATAACAGTGATGATTTTTGTAGTTTTTTGCACAATTTTCAGATTTAAAAAGGAGACTTTATGAAATACGAAGAATTGATCGATTTTACACAAAAGATACTGGAGGCAAATTATCTCCCGGTTTATCGCTTTGAGCTACCCTGTGAGGATCTGGATCATCTGGATCAGGGACTGCTCCGCCATATTCTGGGCGTAAAAATACTTCCAGATTTTTCAATGATCTGTTTGAAAAACTAAAACCGGGAAAAATTTATTTCAATACAGACCTGTTCCAGTGTACCTTTGTCTTTCTGCTGCTTCCCGGCACAAAAACAGTATTTTACTGCGGTCCTGTCGTATTTGAAAAGATACAGGGAAACCGCTTTGAAGAATTGTTTTCAAGCTTCCTTTGAAAGATACTTATCATGACTCGATTCAGGCCTATTATCAGAAACTTCCTTTTTTAGGCTCCTATGCCATGTTCGAAAGCCTGTTTCTGGAATTCGGAAAAAAGCTCTATGGGGATTCCTGTGAAGTCGTCTATTCCAATACTGATTTTTTTGATCATTGGAATAACGCCTATAAGAATTGTCTGCGGGATGAAGAACATCCGTTTTCAAATATTGATGTGATTGAAAAGCGATATGAAGCAGAAAATATGCTGATCAATGCTGTCACTTCCGGCAGAGAAAGCCAGGCTCTGGAAATAACTTCAAAATTTGAATCCTGGCTTCTTCCACAACGAATCAGCAATAATTTAAGAGATATGAAAAATTATACCATCACACTGAACACATTACTTCGAAAAGCAGCCGAACAGGCTGGTGTACCTCCGATCCATATTGACGCCTATTCCAACTGCAATGTAACCATGTTGGAAAGTCTGACTTCCGCAACTCAATGCCTGCGTGCACAACAGACCATCGCACTCGGATACTGCCGGATCGTCAAAGAACACCAGCACAAGATTCATTCCTCGATCATCCGGAAAGTTGTCGCCTACCTGGAAACGGATCTGTCTGCCAATCTGACTCTGAACACGCTGGCACAGCATCTTGGTGTCAATGCAAGTTATCTGTCCACATTGTTCACCAAAGAAATGGGAACTTCTCTGACAGACTATGTCAATCATTACCGCATCGACCATGCCAAAACACTGCTTGCCAATACCGATGTTCCGATCAAAGATATCGCACTGCGCTGCAGAATCGGAGACGTCCACTACTTTACCCGACTGTTCAAGCGAATCAGTGGCATGACTCCAAAAGCGTGGCGGGAATCTGCCTCTGGTCTGCACAGAGAGGGGAAGAAAAAATTATAGATTCCAAAATGAGAAGATGTTTGTTTTACAGAAGATACGCGTATCCTTTTTGAGAAATTAAAGAAATTGTTTTAAATACACCATATCCACCAACTGTTTTCCACACTCTATGATCGGATGGTCGTAGTTATCCACAAAAAATCCGGGGATCCGATGTGATTGTGTGAATCCGCATCTCTCATAAAAAGGCAGGGTTGCCGGGCTGTCCCCGGTCCCTACCTGCAGAATTGCTTTCTTTCCTCTGTATTTTCACAGAGAAACTGGATCATTTTTCTGCCATATCCTCTACGCTGGCATTGCGGTTTCACAGCCAGGTTTTTCAATTCCAAAATCTGGTCATTTTCTTGGGTAACAACGCAGACAGCCCGGACCTCACCTGCATCATACAAGACATACATCTCACCTCGCTCAAGATAGCGATCGATCATACTTTCCTGTTCATCGGCAAGAAGCAAAAGCTCCAGATATTCTTTTTTGTTTTCATTTATCTCACGGATCTCCATTTTTGCTTCTCCCAGATCAGCACTCTGTTCCGAATACTTCAATCTGAGTCAGCGCCGGGAACGGTGACGGATCATCTGCTTTGATCAGATCCTTCAATACGAGCCAGCTGATCTTCTTCTCTGAAAATGTAAATTCCTGTGCTCCGTCTGTTTTTTCCAGATCCAGCACCATGCTGCTTCCATCTGAAAATTCTACGGTCCCTTTTACCCACCAGTTGTCATGCGGAAAATCTGCTCTTATATGAAGCACAATCCGGTCTGTGCTGATTTCACGACCAAATTCCAGTTTTATCTCGCATCGTCTCTCTGATTGATCCCCCAGGAAGCAAACGGCCATTTTCCGTGATCGTGATTTGCCGTCACTCCGTCAATTGCATTCTTTGCTGCAAATACTGCCTCTCCTCTTGTCTCTACATTGGCAGATGCATGCGGATAACAGTTCACATCTCCATGCTGATCGTTGACATTTTCTGCCAGATTGCGATAAATATTGATCTCATAAGGTCTTGCCTTGCGAAGGCAAAGCAACTGTTTTTCTCCAGTAAATGCCTTTGGTGAAAGATTGAACTTCTTTTCTTCAAACGGAATCTCATAAGTCTGATCGCCTGTCAGATACACCAGTGATTTTCCAAGCACATCATCCACCTGCATCCAATAATGTCCTGTCTCTCCACCAATTTCAAATACAATGGTGTCGCCCTCCTGATACTCTCTTCTCAGCGTCAGGTTCACTTCCTCCTGCCCACCATTTTCTGCAACAATATTTTTTTCTGCATCTAATACTTTGATCTGTATCATTCTATAATATCCTCCTGCTACAGCGTACTGTCTCTCCAGCGCACTGCATTTTTTATAATTACTTTTTTATTCGAAATACTGTTTTTACTCTCGATCATTTCAATCAGTTTTCGGGAGGCAATCTGACCTTCCTGATAAGCAGGGATCATGATTGCTGAGATTTCCGGTACTGCGATCTTTGTCCATCCGGTCACATCAAATCCGATCAGCCCCAGACGCTCTGGAAACAATGACTGAAAATCCGGAAATAACTTAATCCCAAGATACACTTTTCGAAGCGCCTCCACCTCTGAAGCATACACCAGTGTTTTCTTATACTCGCTGATATTCTGTTCCAGATAATCATGAATCTCTTCTCTTGTTGTCTCCGCTTCTATAAAATAGGTCTTAAATGAAACTCCGGCATCGTTTGCCGCATCCTTGAAGCCTCGCAGGTTATCCATTCCGGTATACTCCGATTCATTGGCATCCGAAACAACCAGAAGCTGATCATATCCTCTCTCAATGCATTGACTGATTGCATCATATACGCATTGATAATTGTCTCCCAAAACTCTTACTCCCTGTGAATCATAAGGTGGAATATCCAGATATACGACCTTTTATTCTTTTTTCCAATTCCATTGCCAAAATTCCAAACCTGTATGTTGCCTGTATGATAAAACCGGACACTCCCATTTTCAGCATATGCTCAACATATTCTTTTTCTTTGGCAAATGACATCTCGTTACTTCCCACGATCACCTGATATCCGGCCTCATGTGCTTCTTCTTCAATTCCTTTCAGTGCCTTTGCCGCAAATGGTTTGGACACATCTCCAAGAATCACGCCGATACAGTCATCGCTTGCCTTTACTGTTCTGGTCGCAGCGCTTGGCGTGTAACCGGTCTCTTCAATGACCTGCTGGATCTTTTTCTGTGTCTCATCTGACATTTTATTCGTTTTTCCGTTCAAATAAAAAGAAATCGTTGTCTTCGAAACTCCTACCATTTCTGCAATTTCATTAATGGTCAGTTTTTTCATCTTGTTTCCCACCTTATTTTCGTTCTACGCCCGGAAGCGGAGTACTTCAAACCCTTCTTCTGTTTTCTTCAATATAACTACTTTACCATAAAAGCCACAATTCTGGTATAGGAAAACTTTCCGACCACGGTAATTTTCATGCGTACGCATAATAACCACATAGGACAGTTCACCTGAAATCCACACTTCCTTTGCCACCACAGATGTAGCCACCTGTTTCCCTTCTGCCTGTATGATCACCGTATCTTTTAATTCTGCATTCTCCGGGTGCATCCATGCTGTACATACTCCTTCATTTTCCCAGTTGGTTTTTGCCTGAAAAACTGTATGCTCCTCATTTTCGTTATAAATTCTGGACAAAATCTCCTGCCTTTGCTCCAAAGGATACTCTGCTCCAAGGATCAGCCTGACATCTTCATTTTCAAGAAGAACTTCCCGCTCTTTTTGTTCCTTTACAATCACCTCCGGTGCCAGATGGAAATACATGGTACTTTCCTGCGTTCCCGCCATACGAAGGTCATCACTGAGCAGCCAGATTCCCTCCGGAAAGATTAGAATCCTTCTGCAGCAGTATGCAGGCTCTTTTTGTTTATTTTGCATCACATACGGCATCTCTGCATAGTGGATCCCCTCAATCGTTTTGCAGTAATTGTTCAGACTGTCTGCAAAATATGCGTAACTCCAGGAACCGTCCGGCACTCCCATCGGACAGCCTTTAATCACAGAAACATTATGTGCCTCCGGAGATTTCAAACGGTTTCTCAGTTCTCCTTCTATATAAGAATATCGGCCGCTGTCTGTCAGAAACGCTTTTCCTTTGTAATAATTACATATATGTGTCAATTCCGAATGTCCATGGGAGCTTCCAAGCGGCCCATTATGAAGATACGTATAGTTGCTGTCTATCTCCCAACCGCTTCTGTAATAAAAGTTTCCGCTGTCTGTATAAAGACCGTTCAATGTTTCCGGCTGTTTTGATTTCAGTTTCAGATACTGCTCTTTCTGCTCCATTCCAAAACACCATATGCTCTCCAGATCCGGCTCCTCATATCCCGCATATTTAAATGCGCTCTCTTCAAACAGCATGGCGCCTCTTGTCATCACATCCCGGATGTCCGTCACATCACTGTCTCCCTGCGCAATCTGAAAATGATCCGGCCCCGCCGCATGCATCACATAATCGTACATTCCATACAGGATTTCCTCAATTCTTTTCGAAGTCTCCACACCCGCTCTTTTTCTGAACACCAGCATTGTCGTTACGGAATTAAGCACTTCAATATGGTACATCATGGACTGCTCCCAATGAGAGCCGTCCCCATAAATCTGAGATTCCAGCTGATAAAGCAGCTCATCCTTTGCCCACTCTGCGATCCGTTTCATCTCTTCCAGACAGAAACATTCTCCAAACCATGCCGCATTCTGCAGAATCGAAGTCGTCTGTAAAACACCCCAGTTGCTCTGCCGGTATTTCGGCACATAGCTTTGGTACAGATATAAAAACTGCTGTTCCATACTTTCTAAAATTTCAAACAGTTCCTCTTCTTTGATGTGCTCCTTGGCAAGAAGATGCAGAAGCAATGGTGTCCAGGATGCGCACCGGATTCCGGTGTCGATCGTCCTTGTCATCAGAGAGCCGAATGTTTCCTTCGTGTTTTGCCTTACCCAGTGCAGAATATACTGCTTCATCCCTTCCACATACCGCTCCTGTCCGGTGTACCAGTATGCCATAAGCATTTTTTTCAGATACTCTTGCCTGTTGAGCATATATATCCATTCCGGATCTCCGTTCGGGCAGGCATCCCAGGAAAACGGTGAAACTTCATATACCGTACTGCATGGCTCCATATCCCAACGGTCACAAAAGCAAAATTTTTGTTCCATCAGCCAGTCTGCCTGGCGCAGAATTTCTTCCATTTCTCCTTTGTGTACACTCCGCTTTACTTCTTTTTCATGATATGCTTTTGCATATTCCTTCGCTCTATTTTTTAATTGTTCTATCTGTGAACCCATATCTATATCTCCCGTTTCGTAAAACCAGTTATGGGATGTTTATTTCCGCTAAACATCCCACATCCTCAATACATTTTCTATTTTATCCAAGTATACCGATCACAGAAAGAAGGATTCCCACGATAATCGTAAAGATAACCAGTTTGTATGTACTCCATTTTTTCTTTTTGATCAGATAGAACATCAAGCCGGTATACAATACAGCAAGCATATTAGGAAGCATCGCATCCAACATCTCCTGCAGAGAAATGATTTTCTCTTCTGTCTCCGAAACCTGTGCCACATACTGCAGCTTCGTAGAAATCTTCACAAAATTAACTGCCAGACCGGAGATTACCGTAACACCGATCATTCCTGCGATTGTGGAAATCTGTTCCATATAGCTGCTCAGCTTTTCAATGATACTTGCCCCAAGCTTATGTCCCCAGTTACCCATCAATAATTTGATGATCAGAAGCGTGATATTCATTCCAAGGAAGAAAATCGCCGGTCCCAGGATCAGTCCATCCTGTGCAAGCGACGCACCGATTGTCGCAAACAGCGGTGCCAGACAGAACTGAGACAATGAATCTCCGATTCCTGCCATTGGTCCCATCAATGCCATTTTAATGGATTTTACTTCTTTTGCATTGGCTCCGCCATCAAGCATCGCAAGATGAAGGTTTCCGATGAATGGTACCATACTTGGGTTTGTATTGAAGAATTCCACATTTTCTTTCAGTGCATCTCTTAACTGATCATCATCGTCATAAATCTTGCGCAGTCCCGGATACAGCATGTTGGCATATCCAAGTCCTGATAGTTACTGTAGTTCATACCATTCTGAAGGAAGTATGCTCTCAGCGATGCTCTTGTATAATCTTTTTTCTGTAATTTATTAGATGCCATCTTCAAATTCAACCTCCACTTCTTCTGTTTCTGTACCTGATTTGTTTCCTTTTCCTGTATAGAAATGAACCAAAAGTGCAACTGTTGTTCCAAGGATCGCAACACCGATGATCGGCAGCTTAAAGTATGCGATCGCACAATATCCAAGCAGTACAAATGGGATCAGTTCTTTCTTTGCCATTACATTTAAGATCATGCAAATCCAATTGCCGGAAGCATTGCTCCTGCTACACTCAGCCCGTATTCAGCCATGTTGGAATCAGACTGATCACTTTCTCCAGACCTTCTGCACTCATTGCACCTGCAAATCCGATCACAAAGCCAAGCACGAGGAAAACCCAAACGGTGAGATTGCAGCAGAGTCTGAATTTTTTAAACTGTTTGTTTTCCAGCGCTTTTGTCGCTGTGGCGCTGACACCTGCCATTGCTGTGTAAACAAGTGTGATTACAAACTGGAATGCAACCGCAAACGGGAACGATAATGCAAGGGCTGTCGCAACATCTACTCCTGCGCCTTTCATTGTGATCGCCATAATACTTCCTATGATTCCAGGCCCCATCGGGTTCGGCGGTACACTTCCTCCCTGAGATACTCCGAATCCCATAAATGCCAGCTCTCCGACTGCCCCCATTGCCAGTCCTGTCGGCAGATCTCCTAAAATCAAACCTACTCCGGTAGCCATGATCAGACAACGGTTCGTGTAAATTCCCAAAAGCATACCACTAAGGCAGACACCTGTCCAAAGTCCGATCAAAACGGCCTGTACAATTGTAATTTCCATTTCTCTTCCTCCTTATAGATATTCGTTCCTATAAATATTTTGTAATATCAACATTGGATGCTGTATCCGCACCCGTTGGTGTTGATTTTGTATTGAATGTAACGTTGTATTTCTCTTTCAGAGTTCGGAGCGCATCCCTGTCTTCTTCCCAAGTGCAATGTATGGCTGATCTCCTGTTTCCCGGTGCTCTGTGGATATTTCCCACATTGATCTCTGTCACCGGAACACCTCCCTCTACCAGCTTCAGTGCATCTTCTGCCGACTTACAGATGATGAACATGACCTGTTTCGGAGAAGCCTTATAAATCACATCACAGGTATGCTGAACTGTGAAAAATCTCATTGCAATCGTTTTCGGAATTACTGTTTTCATCAGTGTCTGCTGAATCGGATCATTTGCCGCCTCGTCATTCGCAACGATCACAGTGTTGACTCCTAATGTTTTGATCCAGAGCTGTCCCTGTCCGTGGACAAGACGCTCATCAATACGCAGCGCTGCGATATTTGGTTTGTCTGTCATCTTTCTTTTCCTCCCATAAATAAAAATCGGTATTTTACCACCATACCTTCCAGTCTTTCAAAAACCGTACCAGAGCTTCTACATAATAATAGTCTCCCCAGATATTTCCTACATCGATCCCTTTGCCGGAATGCCAGGAATAGACTCCATGTAAAAGAAGCGCCTCTCCCGGTTTATGAGAATGGTTGGCATAATTTTCAATCAGCGAACGCAGGATCGTATGCATTGCATACTTATAAACCTCCTTATCCTCATCTGTCTCCGGCAGATATTTACACATCTCCTGCATTCCGCATACTGCGACTGCCGCTGCCGAAGAATCCCTGGACTGTCCGGAACCGTCTCCGAAAATCAAATCCCAGTAGCATACATTATCCTGTGGAAGTCGGTTGAGGAAATAATTTGTCATTCCCTTGAACAGATCAAACGCTTCCCCAATATTGGAATTTCTGTAGTTCAATGCGATTCCGTAGATTCCCCACGCCTGACCTCTTGCCCATGCCGAATCATCAGAATATCCCTGACGTGTGACTCCTTTAACAGGTTCTCCTGTCTCCGGATCAAAATAAAATGTGTGATAAGCGGATGCATCATCCCTCACTACATTGTTACAGGAGGTAATAAAATGTTCTCTTGCCGCCTTTTCATACCGCTCATCCCCTGTCACTCTGCTCTTCCAGTATAACAGTGGAATGTTCAGCATACAGTCAATGATCAGACGGTAGTCCTTCGGATCTCCTACATTTCCCCATGCCTGAATGAAATGTCCGTTTTCCCGGTAACGCTCCATCAGAATATCCGCTGCCTGAAGCGCTGCCTGCTTTCCTTCCTCGGACTGGCAGAGCTGATATGCTGCCACACAGGATGGAGAGTACAGAAATCCAAGATCATGATGGTTCAGATCGATCCGTTTTTCTACACGTTCTTTAAACGATCTTACATCTGCCATTCCGAGTTCTTTAAAACATTCCTCCCTGCTCCAGTCATACATCAGCCAGATTAGTCCTGTCCAGAATCCCGTCGTCCACTCTACATTTTCTGTAATCGGTACATTCCGTCCCGTTCTGATGGAAACGGCTCAGAATTATAGGCTGCTGAAAACGGAAACTTTCCATTCAGATACTCCATGTTTCTTTTTACAGAAGCCTTTGCCTCTTCCAGCGCATATTCTACCTCTTTGCGTGTTAACAGTTTACCGTACAAAAACTCTTCTCGTTTTTTAATCTCTTCAATATTTATCTTCTTAATCATGATTTCCCTCTTTGCGATCAGACACCGTCTTCAAATATCATCTCATCATCATTTCCAAGACTGTCAAAGTCCTCCACACCATCTTTTGCGCTCTGCCTGATAATTTCTGCCAGTTCTTCCAATCCCATCAGCTCTCTAGAAAAGATTGCTTCCACTGCCATAGCCAGGTTCGTTCCTGCCAGCACTTTGATACTTTTTCCACTCTCTGTTTTGATGCCGGATGCCACATTAAACGGGGTTCCTCCCAACAGATCTGTCATGACCAGGATCTCAGAAGTCCCCAGCGCCTCCATCTGCTCTTCTAACTTCTGTTTTAATTCCTGTGAGGACATTCCCTTCACAAAATCTACCGCCTTTATATGCTCAGGATTTCCTGCAATGAGGCTTACTGCGCTCATGATCCCTGTCGGAAAATTTCCATGTCCCGCAACGATAATTCCTATCATTTGCCTTTCTCCTTTTCCTTCCTTTTTCTTCTGTCTTACTCATCTCGCTTTTAGTAACCGGTTAACTATAACTTGATTATAAACCAGTTTTACCTAAAGTCAAATATTTCTTGTACACTTTTCTTGTTTTTGTAATTTATTAACGAATTATCGATATATTTTTTGTGTATTATGCATATAAAAGCGGGTTCTGAAACCCACTTCATAAATATTATATATAGTTTACTTTTTACCTCAGTTTACCAAAATGCATTTTTAATTTTAGTAAACCGCATTTTTGTTTACTAATCATTTTCTTTTTTCCGATACTCTCTCGGCGTACACTTATAAAACCGTTTGAATATCTTAGAAAAATTACTGGGACTTTCAAAACCACAGGCAGTTGCTATTTCAGAAATGCTGTTTTCCGGATTATGCAAAAGCATTTCCGCTCCCCGTATGATCCTGTACTTCAAAACATACTGGATGGGCGAAAGCTGTATTGTCTTCTGAAAACAGCGCAAACATTCTCTTTCTCCGATGTCTGCCGCCTTCGCAATATCCGCCAGCTTAATATCATCAAAATAATATCTCTGGATATACTCCAACATTTTTCGTATCCGCAAATTGTCCTGACTTTGAAGTGTCTCCGGTACCTCCAGCTCATCTTTAAATTTTTCTGTCAGGAAAAAACAAACTCTAGATAAATTCTCCCTAACGACAAATTCAAATCCCGGAGGTTCCTGTACGATCGCGTCAAACGCACTGCAAAACCACTGAATCACATGTGCATTCTCAAACCGGGAAACCGCACAGCCGGAAAATGCGTGACAGGATACGAGCGGACGTACATACTTTTTTGCAAAAACCGAATCTTCATTTCCTAAAATAAGCGTAGGATGAAACACCAGAGAATGTAGTTTACAATAATCCGCAGCGATCGCATAGTGGAGCACATTGGAATTGATTACAAACGCATCTCCTGTTTCAACATAAAACGATTCCGATGGTATTTTTAATTCCAACCTGCCTTCTGCAACATATACCATCTCAATCTCTTCATGCCAGTGCCACGGAATGCTGTCCTCCTGCCGCCCTGTATAGTATGAAGAATACCCCGCACATGGAAATTCCAGCGTTCCATGCGGCCGGAGTTCTTTTAATTTCTGATTCAGATTCAATCTGCACTCCTGCAGTGCCATATTCACATCTCCTTTTCAAACTTGGCGTTTTTTTTATATTATATGTCGGAAATTAAGTTGTATCAAGCTTGCTATGTCGATATTATTACACAAGAACATTCAAGCAGGAGGTTATATATGTTTCAACTATTGTTAGCTGTTATTTATCTGGCATTTATTAGTCTTGGATTGCCGGATTCTCTTTTAGGCTCAGCCTGGCCCACGATGTATCGTGAATTTTCTGTACCTGTTTCCTATGCCGGCGGGATTTCCATGATCATTGCAGTCGGAACCATCATCTCCAGCCTGCTAAGCGACCGTCTGACTAAACGTTTCGGTGCAGGAAAGATCACCGCTGTCAGTGTTTTCATGACTGCAGCTGCACTATTCGGATTTTCCACAAGCCATACATTTATCGCGCTTTGTCTGTGGGCCGTTCCTTATGGTCTCGGTGCCGGATGCGTAGATGCGGCACTCAACAATTATGTTGCGCTTCATTATACAAGCCGCCATATGAGCTGGCTGCATTGTATGTGGGGAGTCGGAGCTTCCCTTGGTCCCTATATTATGGGATACGCATTATCAAACGGACACAGCTGGAATATGGGATACCGCTATATTTCCATTCTTCAGATCCTGCTGACGGCCGTACTGCTGTTCAGCCTACCCCTTTGGAAAAAGCCAACTGTTCCTACCAAAAGCAGTCATACTGCTGCGTCATATCACGAACAGGCGCTTTCTCTCTCTCAGATTGTTCGGATTTCAGGTGCAAAAGAAATTATGATCACGTTTTTCTGTTACTGTGCTCTGGAACAGACAACCGGACTTTGGGGCAGCAGCTATCTGGTTTTACACTGGGGGCTGACTTCTGAAACTGCCGCCGGATTTGCCAGCCTGTTTTTCATTGGAATCACTGCAGGAAGGGCACTCAGCGGATTTTTAACCCTAAAACTCAATGACACTCAGATGATACGGCTGGGACAATGTGTGATATTATCAGGTATCATATTGTTGCTATTACCGATCGGAGAAGTAACTGCCCTTTTAGGACTGCTTTTTATCGGACTTGGATGCGCCCCGGTTTATCCGTGCATCATCCACTCCACACCGGAGCATTTCGGTGCACATCGATCCCAGGCAATGATCGGCGTACAAATGGCGTCTGCTATATCGGAACCTGCCTTATGCCGCCTGTATTCGGATGGATCGTAAATACGATCAGCCCAGCCTTATTCCCGGTATATCTGCTTTTCATCTTGGTTCTTATGTTCGTAATGCACGAAAAAATCTTAAAGCAGACTCAAAAAAAACAGCCGTAGCTACCACTTTTCATGGCAGCCACGGCTGTTTTTCTATCACGATTCTTTTCCCAAAATATGCTCTACGATATCTTCCTGCTTCTTCTCCTGTTCCTGATTCTCCTTTACCAGCTCAACAGGTACCGGCGTATTCTCCACTTCCAGACATGCCTGTATTGCCTCATTCAGAGAGAGCATCTTATCATCCAGCTCGGACACCATCTGCGCACACTCCTGCAGCTCACGACTGATATAATCCGGTGCGTCACCTTCAAACTTATAATAGATCTTGTGCTCAAGACTGGCCCAGAAATCCATCGCAATGGTGCGGATCTGAATCTCTACCTTGGTATCTACCACACTGTCCGACAGAAAGATCGGCACGGAAACCAGCATATGGTAACTCTTATATCCGCTCTCTTTCGGCTTTTTGATGTAATCCTTAATTGCCAGCACTTTTAAGTCACTTTGATTCCCGATCATCTCCGCCAGGCGGTAAATATCGGAAGTAAATGAAACAGATCAGCGTACGCCTGCAATGTCATTGATATAGCGGAGCATATTCTCAATTGAAGTCTCATAGCCGTATCGTTTGAGCTTTTTTACGATACTCTCCGGCGTCTTGATCCTTGTCTTGATATGCTCAATCGGGTTATATTTATGTACGTGCTGAAACTCATCATTGAGGATTTCCAGCTTCGTCCCTACCTCTTTCATTGCTGCATTATATAAGAAAATGACGGTCTTCCAACTGTCCACGTCTTCATAATTCTTGATCGCGTCTTCCATCTGGTGTTCTCCTCTCAACTTGGAAATCTCCCTTCTCACTTAGTCTCTATTAGTATACCATATTTGGCTCTTACTGTCATAAACTTCATGTTTTTTTAAGAAAGAAAACTTTTCCTATCAGAGAATACTAACTTCCGTTTTTTATTTTGTTTCCAGAAGATCCTGGAAGCGCGTCATTGCCTCTACTGTATTCTCGTAAGTACCAAATGAAGTCAGACGGAAATAGCGTTTTCCATTCTCTCCAAATCCGGCTCCGGGCGTTCCGACTACCTGGATCTCATGCAGCAGATAGTCAAAAAACGTCCAGGAATCCATGTCCTTCGGGCATTCAAACCAGACATACGGGGAATGTACCCTCCATAAAACCGGATGCCAAGATCTGAAAGTGTATCTGTAATGACACGCGCATTCTCCCTGTAGTATTCCAGATTCTCCTGACACTGATGGATACCTTCCTCACTGAACACTGCCGCTGCCGCTTTCTGTACAATATAGGAAGTACCATTGTATTTTGTGCACTGACGTCTGTTCCACATGGCATTCAGTGACATCTCTTCTCCTGCGGACGCTGTAAATACCAGTTCCTGCGGAACGATCGTATATCCACATCTGGTTCCGGTAAATCCCGCTGTTTTGGAAAGTGAACAGAACTCAATCGCGCACTGTTTTGCCCCTTCTACGGCATAGATACTTCTCGGAAGTTCCGGATCAGACACAAACGCCTCATAAGCCGCATCAAAAAGGATCACTGCCTGATTCTTCAGCGCATAATCCACCCACTCTTTTAACTGGCTTTTGTTATAGCATGCGCCGGTCGGATTGTTTGGCGAACAGATATAAATGATATCCGCATGCTGATCCCAGTCCGGCATCGGAAGGAAGTCATTGTCTGCATTTCCCTCAATATACTCCACTTTATTTCCGCACATAACATTGGAGTCCACATAGACAGGATAAACCGGTGTCGGGATCAGGATCACATTGTCGTGTGCAAACAGATCCGTGATATTTCCTGTATCACTCTTTGCCCCGTCTGACACAAATACGGCAGACGCATCGATCTCTACACCACTTCTTTTGTAATAGTCCACAATGGCTTTTCTGATATCTTCATACCCTTGCTCCGGGCCATATCCTTTAAACGTATCCGCAGACATCATCTCTTTTGCCCCTTCAAGAAGTGCCTCTCCGGCACACTGACACAGAGGACGTGTGACATCTCCGATTCCCAGACGTATCACATTTTTTTCCGGATGCTGCTTCGTATACGCAGCAACACGGTGTGCAATCTCCGAAAAAAGATAATTTTCCTGCAGTTTCAAATAATTTTCATTTAAATTCGGCATTCTATTTTCCTCACTATTTTCCAGTTATGTCTCATCAAACAGCAGCGTCAGGATCATCTGTGCTGTCTCCACCATATTGGTTCCATTATCCATACTGCATTTCTGCAGATATTTGTGAGCTTCCTCCTCTGTCAGATAGTTTCTCTCCATCAACAGAAATTTTGCATTACGGATATAATTCTGTTCCTTCTCACTCCGTTTTTTGGGTGTCCGGGTTTTCTTTTTGATCCGCCGCTCCAGCTGACGAAGCACCATATCTGCGGTATTGACCAGATCATAGGCTTTGATCGGCATGGTCAGGGATAAAATCCCTGCACCGACTTGTGCCACCGTCTCCTCGGATCCTAACAGAATGGATTCAAAATCCCGCGGCAGGCAATCTACCAGATCCAGATAATACATATCCGGCATCCGGTACCCGCTGATGACAAGACCATACGAATATTCACCAACCATCTGAAGAGCCGAAGAGGCAGAAGAACACGCAAACACCGTCTGAAATCCGTGTTCAAGCAGTATTTTCTTCACTTTTTTCGCATTCTCAAGCTTTGGTAATACGACAACGATGACTCCCATCTGCGGCCTCCATTGATTTTCTTAAACCAGATACAGATACTGCTCCAGTTCCCACTTTGTTACCTGTTCCAGATAGTTTTTCCATTCTCGGCGTTTCATTTTCTGATATTCCGCAACATAGGATTCTCCAAGCACTTCCCGCACCAACAGATCCTGCCCCATTGCATCCAGTGCCACTCCCAGATTTTCCGGAAGGCTCTGAATTTTTCGTTGCTTTTTCTCCTCATCGGACAGTCTGCAGATATCTTCTGTCAGTTCCTTTGGCGCTTTCTGCTGTTTCCTGATTCCATCCAGTCCTGCTTCCAGACAAAGTGCCAGAAGCAGATATGGATTTGCCGCACAATCCGGACTTCTCAGTTCCAGATCCACGCCTTCTCCTCTGCGTTTTCTGACATGGAGCAGCGCATTTCTCTGTGTTCTGGACCAGGTCACATCGGAAGGTGCCTCAAATCCCGGAACCAGACGCTTATAAGAATTGACCAATGGATTAAACACTGCTGTCATCCCCACAACATGTCCCAGAATTCCCGCCAGAAATGCTTCGCCGTCTGTGCTCAATTCACCGTTTTCACCGGTAAACACATTTCTGCCGTTCTTAAGAAGCCGCATGTGCAGATGCAGACCGGAACCATTTACATCCTGCCGTGGTTTCGGCATAAATGTGGCATGAAGACCGTAGCGCTTTGCAATCGTACGGACTGCCATTTTAAATGTCATCACCTTATCTGCAGTGGAAAGCGCATCTTCAAACGCAAAGTCGATCTCATGCTGTGCCGGCGCAATCTCATGATGAGAAGATGTAATCTGATATCCCATCTCCTCCAGTGTCAGAATAATGTCCCTTCTTGTATTCTCGCCCAGATCGATCGGCGACGTATCCAGATACCCTGCTCTTTCGTGCGAAACGGTAGTCGGCATTCCATCGTCATCTGTATGGAACAGGAAAATTCACACTCCGGATTCACTTCCAGTGTATAGCCCTGTTTTTCTGCTTTTTCCAGTGCCCGTTTCAGGATCAGCCGCGGGCTCAGTTCGTATTCGCTGCCATCCTCTGTGCATACATCACACAGAAAACGGGCAACTTTTCCATTCTGAGGACGCATGGCAGTATGGTAAACGTAGAAAAATCCGGCTTGAGATACAACTCTGTCTCCTCTTCTTTTGCAAATCCGTTCAAAGAAGCCAGGTCGATCGTGCAGCGGTCATCCATTGCTTTTTCCAGGCAGCTGACCGGAACTGCGACATTTTTCAAGGTTCCGAACATATCCGTAAACTGCAGACGGATAAACTCAACGCCTTCTTCCTCCACGATCTGCAGAATTTCTGTTTTTCTATACTTCTCCATAACATCCTCTCCTTGTCTTACACTATGATCCTATTATATTTCTCTCTTACAGATTTGTATACCCCATCAAAGAATAATCGACTGCTTTTGCAGCCTGTTTTCCTTCCTGGATCGCCCATACGACCAGCGACTGACCTCTGCGCACATCTCCTGCTGCAAATACCCCCGGTACATTGGTCTCATACGTTTCTTCTTTTGTCGCTACATTTGTTCTTGCATCTACAGATACCCCAAATGCATCTGTTACATATTTCTGGCTGCCCGTAAACCCTGCGGCGATCAGTACCAGATTAGCATCCACCACTTTTTCACTGCCCGGAACGGGAACCATCTGCATTCTGCCTGTCTTTTTATCTTTTTGAGGCTCCAGGCTGACCAGAACTGCTTTTTTGACATTTCCGTTTTTGTCCTTCTGGAATTCCTTTACCGTTGTCTGATACATTCTCGGATCTTTTCCAAAGACTGCAATGGCCTCTTCCTGACCATAGTCCGTCTTCTCCGTGCGCGGCCACTGCGGCCATGGATTGGACTTTGTTCTCTCTTTGGAAGGCTTGGGCATCATCTCCAGCTGTGTAACCGATTTGGCCCCCAGTCGGATCGCGGTCCCCACGCAGTCATTTCCTGTATCACCGCCTCCAATCACCAGCACATGTTTCCCTTTTGCCGGGATAAAAGTGCCCTCTTTCAGATCCTGATCCAGGAGACTCTTTGTTACCGAAGACAGGAAATCCACAGCAAAATAAATATTTTTACTGTCTCTTCCCGGCACCTCGATATCTCTCGGATTCGATGCTCCGCAGGCTAAGATCACCCGGTCGAACTGTTTTTGAAGCTCTGCTGCAGTCACATCTTTTCCTACATTCACTCCGGTTTTAAAAAGAACGCCTTCTTCTTTCATCAGCCGGACTCTTCTCTCTACAATGTCTTTTTCCAGTTTCATATTCGGAATTCCATAGCACAGAAGTCCTCCGATTCTGTCGCTTCGCTCAAATACAGTCACCTGATGCCCTCTTCGGTTGAGCAGTAATGCCGCAGCAAGACCTGCCGGTCCACTTCCGATCACTGCCACCGTCTTTCCGGTACGCACCTTCGGCGGCTGTGCTGTCACCCATCCGTTCTGGAATGCATGTTCAATGATCATTTTCTCGTTGTCCTTAATTGCCACCGGATCTCCGTTCAAGGCACAGGTACATGCCGCCTCACAGAGCGCCGGGCAGACTCTTCCGGTAAATTCCGGAAAACAATGTGTCTTTTCGAGACGCTCATATGCCTGTTTCCAGTTCCCGCGATAGATCAGATCATTGGTCTCCGGCACCAGATTGTGAAGCGGACATCCGGATGTCATGCCTGCGAGCAGCTGCCGTTCTGGCAGAACGGCACGCCGCAGTCCATGCAGCGTCCGCCCTGTTTCTGTTGTTCTTTTACAGGCAGTGAAGTTTTAAACTCATGAAAATGACGGATTCTCTGAAGCGGTGTTTCTGCCTTTGTATTTTTTCTTTCGTAATCTAAAAATCCTGTTGGTTTTCCCATTGTTTCTATACCTCACTTTCTTTCATCTGAAAACTCTCATTAAAGGCTTCCATCTGTGCCTGTTCGCTGCTCATTCCCCGTTCTTCCCACTTGGAAGCCAGTGCGATCATCTTCTTATAATCATGAGGAATAATCTTTTTAAATTTCTGCAGATACGCATCAAAGTCGGCAAGAATCTCTTTTCCGCGCGCAGAACCTGTATTTTCCACATGCTCCTCGATCATTGCGCGAAGCTCCTGGATGTCATATTTGTTCTCCACTTTTTCAATTGCGATCATGGCCTTGTTCAGATTGCGGTAAAGATGACTGTTTTCATCCAGAACGTAGGCGATTCCTCCGCTCATTCCCGCAGCAAAGTTCTTTCCTGTTTTTCCAAGCACTGCCACACGTCCGCCGGTCATATATTCACATCCGTGCTCACCTACCCCTTCTACAACGGCATACGCTCCGGAATTGCGGACTGCGAAACGCTCTCCTGCAACACCGTTGATGAACACTTTTCCTGCCGTTGCACCGTAAAGCGCCACGTTTCCGACAATGATATTTTCCTCGGCTTTATATCCTCTGTTCTTCGGCGGATATACAACCAGTTTTCCACCGGAAAGTCCTTTTCCATAATAGTCGTTGGTATCTCCGCAGAGTGTCATGGTCAGTCCCTTCGGAATAAATGCTCCGAAGCTCTGTCCGCCGACTCCCTTGCAGTTTACAACAATGGTATCTTCCGGCAGTCCTTCTTTGTGGAAACGGGTAATCTCCGCGCCGAGGATCGTACCTGCAGAACGGTCGATATTTTTCACCTCTGTTTCCAGAACTGCTTTGTTTCCTCTTTCTACCGCAGTTTTCAGTTTCTTTAACAGAACTCTCTCATCCAGTGTTTTTTCCAGCTGGAAGTCATAGGCTTTTCCTTCTTTAAATGTCACATTTTCTTTTGCCGGATGATACAGAATCTCACCCAGATCCATCTTGTCTGCCATCCGGGAATGCTTCGTTTCATTTCTCTTTAAGAGGTCTGTTCTTCCTACCATCTCATCTACCGTACGAACTCCGAGTTTCGCCATATATTCTCTGAGCTCCTGGGCAACAAACCGCATGAAGTTCTCTACATACTCCGGTTTTCCCTGGAAACGTTTGCGAAGTTCCGGATTCTGTGTAGCAATTCCCACCGGACAGGTATCCAAATTACATACGCGCATCATCACACAGCCAAGCGTTACAAGCGGAGCTGTCGCAAATCCGAATTCTTCCGCTCCCAGAAGTGCCGCGATCGCCACATCTCTTCCGCTCATCAGTTTTCCGTCTGTTTCGATCTTCACACGTTCACGCAGTCCGTTCTGGATCAGTGTCTGATGAGTCTCAGCCAGACCAAGTTCCCACGGAAGTCCCGCATTGTGGATGGAACTTTCCGGAGCAGCACCGGTACCGCCGTCGTAACCGGAAATCAGAATTACCTGTGCTCCTGCTTTTGCCACACCTGCTGCTACGGTTCCGACGCCTGCTTCTGATACCAGTTTCACAGAGATTCTGGAGTATTTATTTGCATTTTTCAAATCATAGATCAACTGTGCCAGATCTTCGATCGAATAAATGTCGTGATGCGGCGGCGGAGAAATCAGACTCACTCCCGGTGTGGAATGTCTTGTCTTTGCCACCCACGGATACACCTTTTTCCCCGGCAGATGACCTCCTTCACCCGGTTTCGCGCCCTGTGCCAGTTTAATCTGGATTTCCTTTGCGCTGACCAGATAACGGCTTGTCACACCAAATCTTCCGGATGCAACCTGTTTGATGGCAGAACATCTGTCTGTTTCTGTATTTGCGGAATCCAGGCGCTCGTCACTCTCTCCGCCTTCTCCGGAGTTGGATTTTCCATGCAGATGATTCATCGCGATTGCCAGTGTCTCATGCGCTTCCTGTGAAATGGATCCGTAGGACATGGCTCCTGTCTTAAATCGCTTCACAATATCTTCCACACTCTCCACTTCATCCAGCGGAATCTCTTTTTCTGCATAGGCAAAATCCATGAGGCTTCTCAGATATCCCGTCTCCTCTGCATCGATCTTTTTCGTATACTCTTTAAACAATTCATAATTCCCGGTCCAGGTCGCCTGCTGCAGCAAATGGATCGTCTCCGGATTATAGCGGTGTTCTTCACCATCTGCACGTCTCTTGTGTTTTCCCATACTCTCCAGCGCCAGATTCGTTGTCAGTCCCAGCGGATCAAATGCTTTTGTATGGTATTCATCTACCTGCTTCTCGATATCCTCCATGGTGATACCGCCCACACGGCTGACTGTACCTGCGAAATATTTGTCTGTCACTTCTTTTGAAATTCCAATCGCTTCAAAGATCTTCGCTCCCTGATAAGACTGGATCGTGGAAATTCCCATCTTGGATGAAATCTTCACGATTCCGTGCAGGATCGCCAGTGTATAATCCTCCACTGCCGCATAGTAGTCCTTGTCCAGCATCTCCTCTTCGATCAGCTCATGGATCGTATCCAATGCAAGATACGGATTCACTGCGCACGCTCCATATCCGAGCAGTGTCGCAAAGTGATGAACCTCCCTTGGTTCTCCCGACTCCAGGATCAGAGAAAGTGAGTCTGTTTCTTCGTTGCCACCAGATGCTGATGCACTGCAGAAACTGCCAGAAGAGACGGGATCGCCATATGGTTTTCATCCACATCCCGGTCAGACAGTACCAGAATGTCTGCTCCGTCTTTATATGCCTTGTCAACTTCCACGAACAGGCGCTCCAGAGCTCTCTCCAGCTTCGTGCTTTTATAATAAGTAATCGGAACAACTGCAACCCGGAATCCTTCTTTTTTCATTTTTTTGATCTTCAACATATCTGTATTTGTCAGGATCGGATTGTTGATCTTTAATACCCGGCAGTTTTCTTCTTTTTCTTCCAGAAGATTTCCCTGTTTTCCTGCATAGACAGTCGTACAGGTCACGATTTCCTCACGGATCGCATCGATCGGCGGATTGGTCACCTGCGCAAAGAGCTGTTTAAAATAATCAAACAGCGGACGTCTCTTATCAGAAAGCACTGCAAGCGGTGTGTCCACACCCATTGCCGCAATGGATTCGCCTCCGTTTAATGCCATGTTCCGAATTGAATTGCGATATTCTTCGTATGTGTATCCAAATGCTTTCTGAAGCTGTTTTCTCTTTACCGGCTCGTACTCTTCTACACGCATATTCGGAATTTTCAAGTCTTTGAGTTCCACCAGATTGCTGTCCAGCCATTCTCCGTAAGGCTGCTTTGTTGTATACATTTCCTTCAGCTCTTCGTCCTGATATATTTTGCCTTTTACTGTATCGACCAACAGCATTTTTCCCGGATGGAGACGTTCTTTTAACACGACCTCTTCCTCCGGCACATCCAGAACTCCGACTTCGGAAGCCAGGATCAAATCTCCGTTTTTCATCACATAATAACGGGACGGACGCAGACCGTTTCGATCCAGAACCGCTCCCATGATATCTCCGTCTGAGAACACGATGGAAGCAGGACCGTCCCATGGCTCCATCATAGTCGCATAGTACTGATAAAAATCCCTGACATCCTGAGAAAGTGTGGCATTTTTGCTCCATGGCTCCGGAATTGCGATCATCATCGCCAGCGGAAGCTCCATTCCGCTCATCACCAGGAATTCCAGCGTGTTATCCAGCATGGAAGAGTCAGATCCTCTGGTATCTACAACCGGAAGAATCTTGTGAAGCTCTCCTTTCAAGGCACCGGATCCATAGTTTCCTCTCTTGCCAGCATCTTGTCTGCATTTCCGCGGATCGTATTGATCTCTCCATTGTGTACCATAAAACGGTTCGGATGCGCTCTCTCCCAGCTTGGATTTGTATTCGTACTGAAACGGGAATGTACCAGTGCGATCGCAGACTCATAATCCGGATCCTGAAGATCCGCAAAAAATGTCCGAAGCTGTCCCACTAAAAACATTCCTTTGTATACGATCGTTCTGCTGGACATGGATACCACATAGGTGTTGTCATTACTCTGCTCAAACACCCGGCGGGCAATATAAAGCTTCCTCTCGAACTCCAGTCCTTTCTCCACATGCTCCGGCTTTTTGATGAATGCCTGAACAATGTGCGGCATACAACTTCTTGCCTTTTCTCCCAGCACCTCCGGATGCACCGGAACCTCACGAAATCCAAGAAGTTCCAGCCCTTCTTTTTCTACAATGATCTCAAACATCTTCTTTGCCTGATTGCGCTGTAATTCTTCCTGCGGGAAGAAAAACTGCGCGATCCCGTACTCTCTTTCTTCTCCCAGGCTGATCCCCAGCTCTTTACAGACCTTCTGAAAAAACTTATGAGAGATCTGAAGCAGAATTCCGACACCATCTCCGGTTTTCCCTTCGGCATCCTTTCCCGCTCTGTGTTCCAGGTTTTCTACAATCTTCAGCGCGTTTTCCACGGTTTTGTGGCTTTTGATCCCTTTGCTGTTTACTACCGCGCCGATTCCACAGTTATCATGCTCAAATTGTTCCCGATACAGACTTTTTGTCTCTTGTTCCATGTAATTTTTCATTCTATCCTATTCCTCTCTGTTTATTTTTCTGTTCACACCTTTTACTCTCCGCTGGCGCCATAGTTCGCCAGTACGCGTGCAGATGGATCTGTCACATCACAGCCCTCCCACTCCTGATTCGGCATCCAGAAGCCTGCGATCATTTCCGCCTGTCCCGGATAATATTTTTCAAAAATCTCCCGATACAAAAGAGACTCTTTTGTAAACGGCTGTGCATAAGTATATTTTTGACGTTCCTTTTCAAACGCTTCCTCTGTGTAACATGTATCAGCGTACTCTTTCAGGTCGTCTACCATAGAATGTCCCACCGCATCCGAAAATGCTGCCTTTTCTCTCCAGAGAATATGTTCCGGCAGATAGTCCCCTTTCTCAAACGCATGGCGGAGCAAATATTTTCCTTTCCGATACACATTCTGCTTTTTCTCCGGATCGATTGCCATCACATACCGGACAAAGTCCAGATCTCCAAATGGCACTCTGGCTTCCAGAGAATTTACGGAAATACACCGGTCTGCCCGAAGGACATCGTACATATGCAGCTCTCTGACCCGCTTTTCTGATTCTTTCTGAAATGCCTGCGCCGACGGTGCAAAATCCGTATATTTGTATCCAAACAGTTCATCTGAAATTTCTCCGGTCAGAAGAACCCGGATATCCGTCTGCTCATGAATGGCTTTGCAGACAAGATACATCCCTATGCTGGCACGGATCGTTGTAATATCGAACGTTCCCAAAAGTCCGATCACATCCTCCAGTGCCGAGAGCACATCCTCTTTTGTAATGATTACTTCTGTATGCTCACTTCCGATGTAATCTGCCACCTCTTTTGCGTATTTCAAATCGATGGCATCTTTTTGCATCCCAATTGCAAATGTACGGATCGGAGTTTTACTCTTTCTCGCTGCCACTGCGCACACAAGCGACGAATCCAGCCCTCCGGAGAGAAGAAATCCGACTTTCGCATCTGCCACCAGCCGCTTTTCGATCCCGGTCACCAGTTTCTCCCGAATATTGGCACACACCTGCTCCAGATCATCCTGACAGATCTCATCCACCTTTGTAATATCGCAGTAGCAGACAAATTCTCCGTCTTTATAATAATGCCCCGGCGGAAACGGACGGATTTTTTCACACAGCCCGATCAGATTTTTGGCTTCACTTGCAAATACGATGATTCCCTTCTTATCATATCCATAATAGAGCGGGCGGATACCGATCGGATCTCTTGCCGCAATATATTCCTGTGTTTTTCCGTCATAGATGATGCAGGCAAACTCCGCATCCAGCATACGAAACATTTCTGTGCCATATGTCTCATAGAGCGGCAGAAGCACTTCGCAGTCCGAATCACTCTGAAACGTATATCTGTCGGAAAGGCTTTCTCTCAAACGCTCAAATCCGAAAATCTCTCCATTGCATACCACATAACTGCCACCCAGTGAAAACGGCTGCATCCCGGATGCCGTAAGCCCCATGATCGCAAGTCTGTGGAATCCAAGCAGACCATTTCCGGCATCTACAATCCTGCTGTCATCCGGTCCTCTGGAAATCGTTTTATCAAATCCTTTCTGAAACTCATCCAGATCATCGCAAATACCGCAATATCCTATAATTGAACACATAATCAAGCCCCTCCTGTAATCAGATTCTCTTATCACAACAAAAAAAGGCCCCCTTCACGTAAAAATATACGTAAAAGACGCCTTTGTCTGATATGTTTTGCATTTTACACTGACAATTCCTGTTTGTCAAGTTGGTTTTTTCCTAATTCTCCACTTCCCGCAGTCGCTCCACCACAGTCACAGTCCGCATCCTGCTATGAATCCACTCTTTTATATTTTTCAACCACCAGTACCAGGCAGACAAATGCTGCTGCGAAAACAAGCTGTATCATAATCGCCTGCAAGAACTGTCCTTTTGCAGAAGCTGTCAGATGTCCGAAATCAGCAAGAATATCATTTGCTTTCTCATACCAGTATACCGGAAGGAACTGACTCACAGCTTTTACATCATTTCCCATGAACTCAAGAGGCACAAACGCACCTCCCAGAAAGCACATTCCCAGAGAAATGATATTCGCAATTCCGGTCAACGCGTCTCTGTTCGGTGCAATTGTTCCCATCAGATATGCCAGCGCAATCGCTACGAAAAGCATGAATACCGAATTCAACAGGTAATATGCAAAATTTCCTGATGTATAAAAATCTTTTCCAAAAAATACAATCGCAATTACAATTACAAAGATCCACAGCGCAATCCCTGCCAGGCTCATGCACAAAATCCCCTCCAGACTTTGTCTTCTTCCGGAAACAGGAGATGCCGCCATCCTTTTTTCAGATCTGGATTATGAAAAACAATCAGAATATTACCCATCACAAATCCAGATAATGCCAGAAACAGATACGGCATATACCGAAAATAATATACATACGGAGCATCTTCTGTGTTTTTCCCATCCTTTAAAAAGGTTACCTTCACGCTTTGTGTCCTCTCAAGAGCACTCGCTGCTTCCGCCTCCGTAAATCCTGCTGCCTGATACGTTCTGGCATTATTCAGAAAGCTGTTGATCTGCTGATCCACATAACTGCCCGAATATGTATCCGGAATTTTTGTCACAGAAAGTTTTTCGTCTCCCTTGATACATTTCTCATAAAAATTCTCCGGAATTCTGACCACATAATACACTTCTCTGTAATACAGCTTTTCCTGTATCTCAGAAACGTCATTTTCTACAGGAATCAGATGATGCAGATTTCCAAGATACTCTGTCAGAGACTCTGCAAGACTTCCTCCATCCTCATCGACAATTCCAATATTCAGCTTTTCCGCCTGATAACTTGTTTCTGACTTTCCCGCTGTGGACTGAAACAGAAGCGTACATCCGAAAAAAATAGCAACATATAGCAGTATCAACATTCTGTTCTGACCGATAATCTTCATGTATCCTTTAAATACTGTCATAACGTTCCCTCCTGACAACCACAAATGAAACTGCAAGAATTACTGCGCACATGATAAATAGTGTAAGAATGTCATTTCTGAACCGTACCGGATCGTCATACACATTAATACAGTAAAAAGCATCTGAGATTACTGCCGCCGGATTCAGTTTGTTTACAAGGGGCAATGCACGGTCAACGGCATGTTTTATCTGTACATTCACAAGACCAGCCAGCACACTGGTTGTCATAGAAATCCCAAGCATGATTCCAACCTTGATCCCCTCGCTGAACTTGCCGATACTGCACACCAGAATTCCCATACTCACTCCGATTACACAGCCTGCCGCCACAATCAGCAGCATTTTTCCCATACTTCCCTGAAATTCCATCTGAAGTACATATTTGCAGTAAACAATTAAAATCACCACATTTAAAAAATGAAGTATAAAAGAAGAGATCAGCTCCGTAAGTATCATCTTCAGTCTGTGTACCGGAGATACACATTGTCTCGCAGCCAAAGTACTCAGGTTTGCCTGCAGCCACATCGCAGAACCAAGACCGATAAAACAGCCGTACATGCACGCCATCGCAGCCAGCGCATAAAAGAATCCCATGTTCCCGTTGGTCGTTCTGCCGCCTGCGGAAACATTCTCTACCAGTTCCTGATAGTCCGACATCGCGGCAACCGCCTTTTTCATATTTTCAGGATGTACATCTGCCACTGTTTCCAGCGTATCCTTTCCATTTAGATAGCTCTCCAGAAGACTTTGCATAATACTCTGAGCAAGTCCGTTTTTTCCCACCTTCAGATAAGGCGTTTCTGTTCCATAAAAAATTCCGGAGATTTTCTGATCCTCAAGCTTCTGCAACGCTTCTTTTTCTGTCATTGTTTCCACATGGATCAAAGTTTCTTCTTTGCTGACTTCTTCCAGGAATGACGGAAATACTGAATCTCCCGGATTCTCTTCCACAAAAGCAGCCTGAACAGTTTCAAAATCTGACTCTGAAATGTTCCCGAATGCAAAATAAAACAGCGTTCCGAGAATCAGCGGAAACATGCAGGGCCAAAATAACATACTGAAATTCTTTACTTTTCTGATCACACTGTATTTTATCAAATGAAACATCTCTCTCCCCCCCTCTAATCGCGAAGCTGCTTTCCTGTAATCTCAAGAAATACATCATTCAGAGTCGGCAGCTCTGAGTAGACTCTTCCAAAAGCAGTCCCCTGCTCCTCCAGACAGTGAAGGATCCGCACAAGGTTATGTCTGGCTTTTGTACACTGTACAGTAAGAATGTCATTTTGATAATCAACAGCGAATACATGCGGCAGCTCTCTGATTCCTGCAAGCTGCTCCTCACTTAGTACGACCGCCTCGATCGTCACCTTTTCCCCTGTTTTGATCATCCCGGTAAGCTGTTCTTTGGTGCCAACAGCAATACTCCTTCCATGATCCATGATCGCAATCCTGCTGCAGATCTGCTCCACCTCTTCCATATAATGAGAGGTATAAACAATGGTTGCTCCCTGTCTGTTCAGCTCCTGAATTCCTTCCAGAATCCGGTTTCTGCTCTGCGGATCCACAGCCACTGTAGGTTCATCCAGAATAATCAATCTGGGCTTGTGTGCAATGCCACAGGCAATATTCAGCCTTCTTAAGAGTCCTCCGGAGAGCTTCTTTGGTCTTGTCTTTTGGTAGTCCTCCAGCCCTACAAAAGCAATCGCCTCTTTTACAAGACTTTTTCTTTTT
>ENA-OQJX01000023-OQJX01000023.1-human-gut-metagenome-genome-assembly--contig:-NODE-23-length-91175-cov-2.763147_pt1 | contig 91175 bp, 93 predicted proteins | sample MGYA00242615_ERZ504782 | MGnify/ENA primary metagenome ERZ504782 (study PRJEB26092, sample SAMD00036354) | human gut metagenome | host: Homo sapiens | study: EMG produced TPA metagenomics assembly of... | reverse complement strand
ATGGCTTGTGCACGTTCTTTCGGACTCTTGCCGCGGAGGTCGGCCACACCTTGTTCGGTGATGATGATGTTGACGTCATGCTCCGTGTGGTCCATGTGCGAAACCATCGGCACGATAGCCGAGATTTTACCTTCCTTGGCAACGGACGGACAAGTGAAGATGGAGATATAGCATTGCGGGTGAAGTCACCGCTTCCGCCGATGCCGTTCATCATCTTGGTTCCGCCGATGTGCGTGGAGTTCACGTTGCCGTAGATGTCGGCTTCGATGGCGGTGTTGATGGAGATAACACCGAGTCGGCGCACCACTTCCGGGCTGTTGGAGATTTCCGACGGACGGAGCACCAGCTTGTCGCGGAAGAAGTCCATATCCTGGTAGATGCCTTCCAGACAGTCGTTCGTTACGGTCAGTGAGCAGGCGCTGCCGAATTTCACGCGGCCTTCGCGGATAAGTCCGATAACAGAGTTCTGGATGACTTCTGTGTACATTTCAAACGGCGGGATGGTCTTGTCACGTCCCAAAGCACCCAATACGGCATTGGCAATGTTGCCCACACCGGATTGCAGCGGCAGGAAGGTAGGCGGAATGATTCCGCGTTTCATGTCGGCGGCAAGGAAGTCGGCCACGTTCTGTCCGATTTTGTCGGTCAGCGGGTCGGCGGCGGCAAACGAACGTGCCTCGTCCGGCCAGTTGGTCTCCACTACGCCCACAATCTTCTTAGGGTCTACCTGTATGTAGGGCAGGCCGATGCGGTCGCTCGGCTTGTAGATGGGGATTTCGCGGCGGCAGGGCGGGTCGAGGGGTTCGTAGACGTCGTGCAGGCCCATGGCGTTCTTGCTGTGGGCGGCATTCAGTTCCACGATAATCTGGTCGGCCAGGCGGCAGACAGTCGGAGCGATACCGCCGGCTGCCGTCAGGTAGATTTTACCGTCGGGAGTAACCTCGCATGCTCGATGATGGCAACGTTTACTTTTCCCATGAAACCATAGCGTACTTCCTGCGCCATCTGTGAGAGATGGATGTCGTTGTAGGCTATTTCGCCATTGTTCACGGCTTTGCGGAAGTCGGAGTTGGTGGTGTAGGGCGCGCGGTAGCGGATGGCCTTGACGCGCGAGAGCACACCGTCGCAAGAGTCTCCGGTAGAAGCACCGGTGAAGATACCTATCTGGAACGGGTTTCCTTTTGCATGTTCTGCTTCCGCGATTTTTGCTAATTCAGCCGTAACGGCTTTGGCTGTTCCTGCGGGAGTAAATCCGCTCAAGCCGATGTTGTAGCCATGTTTAATCAGGCTCGCAGCTTCTGCTGCCGAAATGTAATTGAGTGCCATAATATAAATAGTTATTTTTTCGTGTAAAGATTCTGAAGGGGCTCGTAATTGGTTCTGCAATTATCGACTGTCTTTAATATTTCCGTTGAAGTATTTCTGACCAGATGATGCTTTCCTCGCTTCTTCTGCCGAGTGGATGCCGTATTCGGACGTTACTTCATCGGATTCTTGCGGACGGGATGCCGGGGAGGGAGGGGAAGCCTTTATGGAAGTGTGCTTGGATTTGGCAGACGGTTTGGATACCGGCTTGGGCTTTTCTGCCGGCTTGGGGCCTCCGGAAATAAAGCTCCGTAAGTATCTCCGCCCCAGTATTCGGGCAGTGGGTTGTCAACGTCGGGCATAGGTATGTCGGGACTCTTGTCAGCATTTTTATTTGCTTCTTTCTTAAACTGCTTGACGAGTCCGATTACTATGACAGCCGCAACTAACAGAAACTTGAAGACATCTTCCATATTCTTTTTGATTTTCCACCCAAAGATAGTGCAATTATCTCTTATCTTTGCTTTTGGGCAAAGTTAATTATTTAATCTGATTACAGCCAAGGAATTGGTAATAAAAAAGGGCAGCTTCACAGCTCCCCTTAATTTTTTTAACCTAAACCTTAACTATGAAAAAATCTAATGTTTCTTTCATTCCACAAATTTGTGAATTAATTTGCTCTATGCCAAATTAACACTCGGAAAATGTTTGCTCTCTTAACATAAATTAGCTGATAAGGCGCAGATTGACAACTTGTAATGGCATTTTTCTTTCATTTCATCCGTTTATTGGGAGGGAAGAAGTATCTTTGCGCTCCGAATGACAGATACCAACTTATGATATAAACTGATTTTAAACGAACTGATTATGGAAAAAGTAACGGGAGCAGACTTTAAATCTGCAACTGCTGATGACAACAAGAAGTTGTTTATCGAGACTTACGGCTGCCAGATGAATGTGGCCGACAGTGAAGTGATTGCATCCGTCATGCAGATGGCGGGATATTCGGTGGCCGACACCCTGGAGGAAGCCGATGCAGTGTTTATGAACACCTGCTCCATCCGCGACAATGCGGAGCAGAAGATTCTGAACCGTCTGGAGTTCTTCCACTCGCTCAAGAAGAAGAAACGCGGCCTGATAGTGGGTGTGCTGGGCTGTATGGCAGAGCGTGTGAAGGACGACTTAATCACCAACCATCATGTGGACCTGGTGGTGGGGCCGGATGCCTACCTTACTCTGCCCGAACTGATTGCCTCGGTAGAGGCCGGTGAGAAAGCAATGAACGTGGAGCTCTCCACCACAGAGACCTATCGGGATGTCATCCCCTCGCGCATTTGCGGAAACCACATCTCCGGCTTCGTCTCCATCATGCGTGGGTGCAATAATTTCTGTACTTACTGCATCGTTCCCTACACCCGTGGCCGTGAGCGTAGCCGTGATGTGGAAAGCATCCTCAATGAAGTGGCCGACCTCGTGGCAAAGGGTTATAAGGAAGTCACCCTGCTGGGACAGAACGTCAATTCCTACCGCTTCGAGAAGCCGGACGGAGAGACGATTACTTTCCCAATGCTGCTGCGCACCGTGGCAGAGGCAGCGCCGGGCGTACGTATCCGTTTCACTACCTCGCACCCTAAAGACATGAGCGACGAAACTCTCCAGTCATTGCCGACATGCCCAACGTATGTAAGCACATCCACCTGCCGGTACAGAGTGGGAGCAGCCGCATCCTGAAGCTGATGAACCGCAAGTACGACCGCGAGTGGTATATGGACCGCGTGGCAGCCATCCGCCGCATCATCCCCGATTGTGGCTTATCTACGGATATATTCTCCGGTTTCCATAGTGAGACGGAGGAGGACCACCAGCTTTCCCTCTCGCTGATGGAGGAGTGCGGATACGATTCCGCCTTCATGTTCAAGTACAGCGAACGCCCCGGTACGCATGCTTCCAAGCATCTGCCGGACGATGTGCCCGAGGAGGTGAAGATTCGCCGTCTGAATGAAATCATCGCCTTGCAAAACCGTCTCTCTGCCGAGGCGAATGCCCGTTGCGTGGGCAAGACGTACGAGGTGCTGGTGAAGGTGTTTCCAAACGCAGCCGCGACCAGTTGTTCGGCCGTACGGAGCAGAACCGTGTGGTGGTGTTTGACCGTGGCACGCACCGTGTGGGCGATTTTGTGATGGTGAAGGTTACCGAATCCAGTTCGGCTACGCTGAAAGGAGAAGAGGTAGCCGGCTGACGGGATAGAAAAGTCTCGATGACATCAGTATGATGACACCGGTATATAATATGAAAGCACGAGCCTCACGGCCCGTGCTTTTCATATTATAAACTTTAAATTTTATTCTGCCATGGCAGAATATTCGCTACGTAGTCAGTCCTGTTGTAGCTTACCAGGGTCAATTCGGACTTTGGCGCGTCCTGATTGTAGAGTTTGTAAGCTACCGGCATGTTTTCATCGTTCAATTCATACACACTTTTCTTCATGTCTTTGTCATAAGCCTTGTGAGACTCGTTCCAACGTGCGTAGGACATGGTGATTTCATCATTGCCATATTGGTATGTCATCTTGAAGTAAGGTACCCATTCGTCTTTTACACCGTCCCACTTGGAGGCTTCCTTGCAGGTCAGGCGTTTCTGGTCGTCATAAGAGTATTCATAACGGATGTGCCGGTAAAGTTGTGCACCGTCTTGCTTAAAGATGGTCTTGGCAACTACTAATTCGTTTTTCACTTCTTCATTGGTGATGAAGTTGTTTTCCTGAGCTTTCACTTCTGTATTCATAACGCTTACGATAGTCATTGTTACGAATGCGACTGCCTTGAATAAATTTGTAGTTTTCATAATCTTTATTTTTAATTGTTGTTACTTACTCTGTTTCTTTTAGACGTTGTTCCCGATTAAAAAGTTGCATTCCAACTAATCTTTTTCTCAAACGCCTTCGCCTAATTATAGTCAATTCCCATGCCAAAGATTTAAGTTGTTGATAATCAATGAATAGATGCTTTCGAAAACTGTTCATTATCGGACAGTTGTCCGCTTAATATCGAACAGTCGGTCATTCGTTCTGCCGGCTGGCCGGAACAAGCGTTTGTTTTCTTAAATCTCCTTAATGGAAACCCTATAAATCACTTTTTATTTGTTATTTTGCACCAAATTTAGGTATAGTGTGGTCTGTTTCATTCGGGCTGCACTTCCTTATTGGCAGAACGTTCGATGAATAAACTCACTATAAAAGCTTGTCCGTTATGTGGTGGAACGCATTTGGAGCGTGCCCTGACATGTGTAGACCATTATGCCTCGGGCGAAATGTTCCACTTGTGCCGCTGCCGGGATTGCGGTTTCCTTTTCACGCAGGACTTTCCCGTGGAGGCTGAAATCGGTCGTTACTACGAAACTCCTGATTACATATCACATACCGATACCCGCAAGGGGGCGATGAACTCCGTGTACCATTGGGTGCGCAACTATATGCTGGGACGCAAGGCACGCCTTGTGCTCCGTGAAGCACACCGCAAGGAGGGCAGCCTGCTGGATTTGGGTACGGGGACCGGTTACTTTGCCGATGCCATGCAGCGTCGCGGCTGGCAGGTGGAAGCTGTGGAAAAGAGTGCGCAGGCGCGTGCCTTTGCCAAAGAACACTTCAATCTGGATGTGAAACCCCATACGGCATTGAAAGATTTTGCACCGGGCAGTTTCGACGTCATCACCCTATGGCATGTCATGGAACATCTGGAACCCCTCAACGAAACGTGGGAAACCTTGCACTCCCTGCTGACTGAAAAGGGGGTACTGATTGTAGCTGTGCCCAACTGCTCCTCTTTCGACGCAAAGAAATACGGGGCTTACTGGGCTGCCTACGATGTGCCCCGCCATTTGTGGCACTTCACACCGGGCACCATCCAGCAATTCGGTTCCAAGCATGGTTTCATCATGGCAGAGCGGCATCCCATGCCGTTCGATGCCTTCTACGTCTCCATGCTGACAGAAAAGCACATGAGCACTCGTGTACTTTCCTGCGGGGAATGGTGACCGGTACACTGGCCTGGTTCAGCGCGTTGGTGAAGAAGGAACGCAGCAGTTCCATGATTTACGTGTTCAGGAAGAAAGGGTGAGAAAAGGGATTAGGGATTAATGATTAATGATTAATAGCGACTGATTTACATAACTTGTAGCTTGTAACTCGTAACTTATAATTGATATAATGAAAGCAAAGAATAACTCGGTATCCTATTTTGACATGCAGTTCATTACGTCCAGCATCAGTACGACGCTGGTGTTACTGCTGTTGGGGCTGGTTGTATTCTTTGTGCTCGCGGCTCATAATCTTTCCGTGTACGTCAAGGAGAACATCAGTTTCTCCGTGCTTGTCAGTGACGACATGAAGGAGAGCGACATCCTGAAGCTTCAGAAGAGGCTGGACAAGGAGGCTTTTGTGAAGCAGACGGAATACATTTCCAAGAAGCAGGCACTCCGCGAGCAGACTGAGGCGATGGGTACGGACCCGCAAGAGTTCCTCGGCTACAATCCTTTCACTGCCTCCATCGAAATCAAGCTGCATTCCGACTATGCCAATTCGGACAGCATCGCCAAAATAGAGAAACTGATTAAAAAGAATACCAATATCCAGGAAGTGCTCTATCAGAAAGACTTGATAGATGCCGTGAACGATAATATAAGGAATATCAGCTTGATGCTGCTGGGGCTGGCTGTGATACTGACGTTTATCTCCTTTGCGCTGATAAACAACACCATCCGTCTGGCTATATATTCCAAGCGTTTCCTTATCCACACCATGAAGCTGGTGGGAGCAAGCTGGGCATTCATCCGTCGTCCGTTTCTGCGGCGCAATTTCTGGATAGGTGTGCTGGCCGCTTTCATAGCCGACAGCATTCTGTGGGGAGCCGCCTATTGGCTGGTGTCCTACGAACCGGAGTTGGTCAAGGTGATTACGCCCGAGGTGATGGTGCTGGTGTCGGGTGCCGTGCTGGTGTTCGGTGTACTTATTACGTGGCTGTGCGCTTTGCTTTCCATCAACAAATATCTGAGGATGAAGGCAAGCACACTGTATTATATTTAACGCCTTGAAGTGCATAGAGAGAAAGTACTGTTATCGCAGCCTCCAAATAGTAAATTGTAAATAGTAAAATAGTAAATGTATAGATGAGTAAAGAGAAATTCGCTTTTGATAAGACCAATTTTATCCTGCTTGGCATCGGAATGGCGGTGGTTATCATTGGTTTTCTTCTGATGACCGGCCCCGTGTCTACCCCGACGACCTTTGAGCCGGACATTTTTAGTGTGAGACGCATCAAGGTGGCTCCGGTAGTTTGCCTGCTGGGGTTTGTGTTCATGATATATGCCGTGCTGCGCAAGCCTAAAAGCTGTTGTGCAGAGGAGTAAACTTTCAGACGCGGATTACACAGATGACGCAGATTGGAATATTAGAAATCCGTGTCATCTGCGTTATCTGCGTCTGAAAAATAATCAGAAAGAAAGTAGTAACAGAGCTTCCGGACAGCCCCTCCGGCAACTCAAGAACTTAAAAACTTAAACAAATTGGAATGGTTTGAAGCGCTTATCCTTGGGCTTATTCAAGGACTGACCGAATATCTGCCGGTGAGCAGTAGCGGACACCTCGCCATCGGTTCGGCATTGTTCGGTATTGAGGGAGAGGAGAATCTTGCTTTTACGATAGTGGTACATGTGGCTACGGTGTTCAGTACGCTGGTGATACTCTGGAAAGAGATTGACTGGATTTTCAAGGGACTGTTCAAGTGGCAGATGAACGAGGAGACACGTTACGTCATCAATATACTGGTATCCATGATACCTATCGGCATTGTGGGGGTATTTTTCAAGGACGAAGTAGAGGCCATTTTCGGTTCGGGACTGGTCGTTGTGGGCTGCTGCCTGCTGCTGACAGCTCTGCTGCTGTCTTTCTCCTATTATTATAAGCCGAAGCAGAAGGAGAACATCAGCATGAAGGATGCCTTTATCATCGGTCTGGCACAAGCATGCGCGGTGCTTCCGGGGCTTTCCCGTTCGGGCAGCACCATTGCAACCGGTCTGTTGCTGGGCGACAACAAGGCGAAGCTGGCACAGTTCTCTTTCCTGATGGTGATGCCTCCCATCCTGGGCGAGGCACTGCTGGATGGAATGAAGATGATGAAAGGTGAGGCGGTTGCAGGGGATATTCCGACGCTTTCGCTGGTGGTAGGTTTCCTGGCTGCTTTTGTTTCGGGCTGCCTGGCCTGCAAGTGGATGATAAATATTGTGAAGAAGGGCAAGCTGATTTATTTTGCCATCTATTGCGCGATAGCCGGTGTCATAACGCTCATATTAAGCTAAAGTCCCCTCCTTGTGTGGGGGAAAGACTGATTACTCCGGAAATCAATAAGAGAAAAATATTAAGTTGTACCATTTTATCCCCTCCCTACCGGGGAGGGGTTAGGGGAGAGGCCAATGAATTTTAAAGAAGGAGAAGTCCTCTATTTCAATAAACCGCTGGGATGGACATCGTTCAAGGTTGTGGGACATGCGCGTTACCACATCTGCCGGCGGATAAAGGAGAAGAAGTTGAAAGTAGGCCATGCCGGTACCCTCGACCCGCTTGCTACGGGGGTGATGATAGTCTGTACGGGCAAGGCCACGAAACGGATTGAGGAATTCCAGTATCACACGAAGGAGTACGTCGCCACCATCCGGTTGGGCGCCACCACTCCCTCTTACGATCTGGAACATGAGATAGATGCTACCTATCCCACGGAACACATTACCCGCGGACTGGTGGAGGAGACGCTGAAGAAGTTCATCGGCGAGATACAGCAAGTGCCTCCCGCCTTCTCGGCATGTATGGTGAACGGGAAACGTGCCTACGACCTTGCCCGCAAGGGAGAGGAGGTAGAGCTGAAACCCAAGTTGCTCGTCATCGACGAGATAGAGCTGTTGGACGACGGACTGGGCATTGCCGAACCGTGGATAAAAGTACGCGTAGTATGTAGTAAAGGAACCTATATTCGCGCTTTGGCACGTGACATCGGTGAAGCCTTGCAGAGCGGTGCCCACCTCACCGCCTTGGAGCGTACCCGTGTAGGCGATGTCCGGCTGGTGGACTGCCTCAATCCCCTCGATTTCAAAGAGTGGATAGATGCGCAGGAGATAGATATTTAGTTATAAGTTATTTGCTATGAAGTGTAGCATACTGCCGGATAACTCATACCCTCTTATAACTAAAAACAGACTGATATAAATAATAAATAACTTATAACTCATAACTAATTATGAAACTGTCGCAATTCAAATTCAAGCTTCCCGAAGAGAAGATAGCTTTGCACCCCACGAAGTACAGAGACGAGTCACGTCTGCTGGTGTTGCACCGTAAGACGGGTGAGATTGAGCACAAGATGTTCAAGGATGTTCTGGACTATTTTGATGACAAAGATGTGTTTATCTTCAACGACACCAAGGTTTTCCCTGCCCGCTTGTACGGCAACAAGGAAAAGACCGGTGCGCGTATTGAAGTGTTCTTGTTGCGTGAGTTGAACGAAGAGCTCCGGTTGTGGGATGTACTGGTGGATCCTGCCCGTAAAATACGTATCGGCAATAAGCTCTACTTCGGTGACGACGACTCTATGGTGGCTGAGGTTATCGACAACACCACTTCGCGTGGGCGTACGCTTCGTTTCCTTTACGACGGTCCGCACGATGAGTTCAAGAAGGCGCTCTATGCGCTGGGCGAAACGCCGCTGCCCCACAGTATCATCAACCGTCCCGTAGAGCCGGACGATGCCGAACGTTTCCAGTCTATTTTTGCACGCAACGAAGGAGCTGTTACGGCGCCTACCGCCAGCCTGCACTTCAGCCGCGAGCTGATGAAGCGTATGGAAATCAAGGGTATTGACTTTGCCTACATCACCCTGCATGCCGGCTTGGGTAACTTCCGCGACATTGATGTGGAAGACCTCACCAAGCACAAGACAGACTCCGAGCAGATGATTGTGAACGAGGAAGCCGTACGGATTGTGAACCATGCTAAAGACCTGAACCGCCAAGTCTGTGCCGTAGGTACCACCGTGATGCGTGCCATCGAGAGCACCGTCAGCACCGACGGACATTTGAAGGAATACGAGGGTTGGACCAACAAGTTCATCTTCCCGCCGTACGACTTTACCGTGGCCAATGCCATGATATCCAACTTCCACATGCCGCTCAGTACCCTGCTGATGATTGTTGCCGCTTTCGGCGGTTACGAGCAGGTGATGGAGGCATACAATGTGGCATTGAAGGAAGAGTACCGCTTTGGTACGTATGGAGATGCGATGCTGATTACAGACCGGTAATTATGGTTGTTTATTTCAGTCTTGGTACCAATCTCGGCGATAAGGAGCAGAACCTCCGCATGGCCGTCCAAAAGATAAGAAAGCAGATAGGGGAAGTGATTTCCCTATCTGCTTTTTATGCTACTGCCCCGTGGGGCTTTTCTTCCGATAATACTTTTCTGAATGCCGCGCTTTGCGTAGACACTGCTTTGGTGCCTTTGGAGGTGTTGCAAACGACGCAGGAAATCGAGCGGGAGATGGGGCGGTACGCATAAGTCTGTCAATGCAGTGTATAGCGACCGTGTGATAGACATCGACCTGTTGCTCTGTTTTGCCGATGACGGTACTCCCGTTTTGCTGGATACTCCCGAACTGAAACTTCCTCATCCGCTGATGCAGGAACGCCGTTTCGTGATGGAGCCGTTGGCGGAGATTGCTTCAGGCGTGGTGCATCCGGTATTGGGAAAGACAATCGGGGAATTGTTGCAAAATCAGTGTTAATCTCTGCTATCTGTAGCGCAGATACAAGATTTCTTTTTTATCTTTGCCTCCGGAAAGCGAAGATAGGCTGCACCTCAGCATAAAAAATGAACAAGTTCATTTTGTTCTGCGTTCGGTTTGCACTATCTTTGCCCCCGAAAAACGATATGTGGAGAGATTTGAGTAGCTTGCAACCACAGAAAAAAATGCTAAAACACATCCTTTTCTGACGGCACGTTTGTGTGCCGGATGCATCTACTCCACACACCTCCTTCCGCCATTCGTTGAATTATCAATTATCAACTATCAATTCTCAACTGAAATGGGATATTTATTCACATCCGAATCGGTGTCTGAAGGACACCCCGACAAAGTGGCCGATCAAATATCGGACGCTGTGCTTGACAAACTGTTGGCCTATGACCCCAGTTCGAAAGTAGCTTGCGAAACTCTGGTTACTACCGGTCAGGTAGTGCTGGCTGGAGAAGTGAAAACCAAAGCGTACGTTGACATGCCTCTCATCGCACGCGAAGTAATCAAGAAAATCGGCTATACCAAAGGCGAGTATATGTTCGAGAGCAATTCGTGCGGCGTGCTGAGCGCCATCCACGAGCAGAGCCCCGACATCAACCGAGGCGTGGAGCGACAGGACCCCATGGAACAAGGTGCCGGAGACCAGGGAATGATGTTCGGCTACGCCACCAACGAAACGGAGAATTACATGCCGCTTTCACTGGACCTTGCACACCGCATCCTGCAAGTGCTGGCAGATGTCCGTCGCGAAGGCAAGGTGATGACCTACCTCCGTCCCGACGCCAAGAGCCAGGTGACCATCGAATATGATGACAACGGCACACCCGTACGCATCGACACCATCGTAGTCTCCACCCAGCACGACGACTTCGTCCAGCCTGCCGACGACAGTGATGCCGCCCAGCTGAAGGCCGACGAGGAAATGCTCGCCCAAATCCGCCGGGATGTAATCGAGATTCTGATGCCGCGTGTCATTGCTTCCATCCATCATGAAAAGGTGCTGGCACTGTTCAACGACCATATCACATACCACGTCAACCCCACGGGCAAGTTCGTAATCGGTGGTCCTCACGGTGACACCGGGCTGACGGGACGCAAGATTATCGTAGATACCTACGGCGGCAAGGGTGCCCATGGCGGCGGCGCTTTCTCCGGAAAGGACCCCTCTAAGGTAGACCGCAGCGCAGCTTATGCAGCCCGCCACATTGCCAAGAATCTGGTGGCTGCCGGCGTTGCCGACGAAATGCTGGTACAGGTAAGTTACGCTATCGGTGTGGCACGCCCCATTAATATCTTCGTAGATACTTATGGCCGCAGCCACGTCAATATGAGCGACGGTGAGATTGCCCGTAAGATTGACGAGCTGTTCGACCTTCGCCCCAAGCCATAGAAGACCGCCTGAAACTGCGCAACCCCATCTATCAGGAGACTGCCGCCTACGGACACATGGGCCGCGAGCCGCAGACCATCGTCAAGCACTTCAAGAGCCGCTACGAAGGCAACAAGGACATTGAAGTGGAACTCTTCACCTGGGAGAAGTTGGACTATGTGGACAAGGTGAAAGCCGCATTCGGTTTATAATCAGCATAGCTTTACGGCTATTTATATAGAAGGCTGCCCTTCTGCAGATACCGGTGTTTCGGAGGATGCAGAAGAGGCAGCCTTTGTTGTTTTGGTCTTGCTCTTCAAATGGATTTTTTCATCGGCAGGATAAACACGAACCTTGCCCCCTCCTTGTACTCCTTGTCCAGCAGCACTTTCCCTTTCAGCCGTTCGGCGATGAGGCGACAGATATTGAGTCCCAGGCCGGTGCCTTGCCCGAAGTTGTCGGCCTTTTCAAAGCGTTCGAAGATGGTTTCCGAGTATTCCGGGGGAATGCCGGTACCGGTATCGGTGACGGAGAAGGTGACGTATCCGGGATGCTCTGTGAGGGAGCAGTGCAGGCGGATTTCGCCTTGTGTGGTGTGTTTCTCTGCATTGGTAAGGAAGTTGATGAGTATCTGGCACACACGTTGCCCGTCGGTGCTCAGTTCGTAGCAGTCGTCCACTTCGGAGGTGTAGTAGAGCTTCACGCCTTCGGGCTTGCGGTGTTCAACGGTGGTTATGGCTTCCCGGCAGAGCTTGTTGCAACTGTGCGGCGCTATCTTCATGGTGTATCTGTTGCTTTCCAACTCGGCTGCGCTGAGGATGTCCCCCACCAGTGTAAGGAGGAGGTCGGAATTGTGCTGTATGAGATGGCAGAAATCCTGCCTTTCCTCTTGGGAAAGGTTCGCGTCGGGGGAAGTGATGAGTTGTGAGAAGCCCACGATAGAGTTGAGCGGTGTCCGTATTTCGTGACTCATGTTCTGCAGGAAGATGCTCTTTGCCTTGTTGGCTGCTTCGGCTTGGTCGCGTGCTTCGGAAAGTTCCTCGTTCTTGTGGCATAGTTCGAGGTTGACTTTACGTTTGCGGTGGAGGTAGAGCATCAGGAAAAGCAGGGATAACAGCAAAAAGCCGGTGACAATGCTGAAAAGAGTGATGCGGTAGCGCGAGGTGGCCTGTATGTTTTCCATTTTCAGACGTTCGGCGCCTATCTGGGTGTTCAGTTCGGCGATGTCCGACAGTTGCAGGAGATTGTTCGTCGAATCCAACTGCTGGTGGTATTTTTTCAGATATTTGATGGCATTGGGATAGTCTTTGGCGTATTCGTAAATGTAAGCATGTTGTTGCAAGCCTTTCTCGGACAATTGGTCAGCGTGGGCATGGGCCTGCTCATACTGTTTGTCCAGTATGTTCTTGCTGATGTGGGCTATCAGTAGGGAAACGTTGGCAGAGAGCTTGCAACGGTCTGCCATTTGTACGGCTTCTTTATAGCAGTCGTTGAATTCATCTATACGCCCCTGCCGGAATAGTATCAGGCATTTCTCTATCATGGCTTGGGCTATGTTCCGTTCTGTTTTGGCGCTCTTCAAGGCTTTTTCGCAATAGTCCAGTGCGGTGGCGTAATCTTTTTGGGTGTTACGGTAATATTCGGCAAGGCTTGAGTATAGTTGGCTGGGATCCTGGTCGGGCATATTCTTCAGCATATAGTCCAAGGCTTCCTGATAGTATTGGGCGGAGAGGTCGAAGTTTCCGCGTGATTTGTAGATATGGCCCATGGTTCGGATACAGCTGAAGATACCGTAAGGGTATCTGTCGGCAAAAGCTTGCTTTTTCATTTTTTCCGCTTTCTGCAAGGCGAGCAATGAGCGTTGTTGGTTCAGGAAGTAGATGATTTCGCTGCTCCAAGCGTGATAATAATATTGCAGATAGTTATTGGCACGTGAAATCTCTTTCAGGTCAGTGGATGCCTTTTCTATTTTGCTATCATCTTTTTGGGATATATAGAACTGCAGGGGGATGATGTATGCCAGGCATTGTGCTTTTTTGTCACCGAGCTTCAGAGCCTGTTGATACAAAGTGTCGGCCACCAGCAGCCCCTCCTGCTGGCGTGCCTGCTTGGAAGCCCGCTGGTAGATGGGGTAGAGTGCATCGTCTATCTTGTAGGGATTGTTCTGTGCTGCGGAAGGTAGGGACACCCATACTGAAAGCACTAGAAAACATAACCTTGAAAGAATGCACTCCCTCTTTGTTCTATTGGATGGAATAAGCATGTTTTTTTCCGGATACTTATTATTATGCCTATGGCATCGCAAAAATAAGATAAAAGAATAAATTACAAGCTTTTTTTGTATAATTTCTCTGTTTACTTATTAAACAATCCTTGCCAGGAGCTTTCTTACGAAATTTCCGGTGATAATGCCGCCCTCTACATCATCATATTCTTCCTTATCGAGAACTTCACGATGGCCATTGCATTGACTGCCGCCAGCGGCAGGTCCATGGGGTCGTGGTGGTTGTTGTAGCTCACCAGACGGATGCAGTCCGGCCGTTCCGAGTGGTTGACGTATTTCACTGCCAGGTATTCGTCGCCGCCCCGCTCGAAGGAGACGAGATACATTTCACCGTAGATGACGTCGGTGAAGTCGCGGATGGACTTAAAGCCTACGATGTCGCCGGACTTGAGGATGGGATACATCGAGTCGCCCGAGACGTAGACGGCACCGTCGCACACAGGGATATTGGGAATTACAATCCGCCCCAAGGCGTACTGCGGGCGGTCAGCCAGCAGTGTCTTCAGGTTGGCGGCGGCAGAGATGTCATAGAGGGTCACGCTACGGTCGTCCATAGGGTCGGCTGTTTTCGGTGTGTGAAGTATTTCCACTTCACCTTGTACCAAGTCATTGTCACAGAATTTTGAATGATGTGCAGGCGAGCCCTTTCCCGTCAGCAGCCAGTTGTAGTCCACGTCGTCCAGGCTGCCCAGCAGCAGGGGGAAGTCGATGCTGTTGCGGGCGTTCCAGTTGCTCAGTGTGGAGCGTGATATACCCAGAAAGGCGGCAAGTTCGCTGTCTGTCTTGAATTCTTTCGCCAGTTTGGCACGTTTTATGATGTCTGCCGCACAAAATACCGGGTCTTTGTCATTCGCCATATTCTTCAGTTTTTACGTGTAAATTATTCAGAAACTATTATCTCCTCATTTATACTGTCTTACGTCTTATTTAAGAATTTAATTCCCGATTTGTTTGTTTTATAAATGAAAACAGCATTATCTTTGTTGGGACAAAAATACATATCATGTTTTATAAATGCAAATAAAAGGGAGGGATTTATGGAAAATACACATCTGGTCTTTTATCCGGAAGCATCCGAATTTAGCAAAAATACTTACGAATTTGAAAAAATGGGCATCCGCCTTGCCGGATGTATAGATGAGGTGCGTTGGAAGTATAGATGCAACGCGCTGGATGTATAGATAGAATACGCTGGATATATACTTCCAGCAAACAGCCCCTACAAGCATCTTTGGCAGGGGCGTGCCGAAAAAATATTATTGTACTAATTCTTAACAAAAAATGGTTATGGAACAGATTATTGAAAAAAATGTTCGTTTCTGTGGATGTTGCCACAGAGAACTGCCCGTTGATTCTTTTTATGTAGACAAGCGTACGCTTGCCCCCGACAATTATTGCAAGGAATGCCGTAGGGCGATGAGCAACGCCCGCTACCGTCGCTCACTTCCAGCAAGCAATCCCCTCCGTTATCCGGTCATCACTGAAATTTCGGACTGTACCCTTCGTATGTATCTTATTCTGAATGCTTTGAAGGTAGTGCGCGAAAGCGTGCTCCGCAAGCGGAAACGCCTATGCGAAGCAGGTGATATAGAATGATACAAGCCGCTCTCTCCCCCTAATCACTAACCCCTAATCATCAAACCATGTCCAGAATCAAAAAACGGGGACTTGACTATTTCCCCTTGAACACAGACTTCATGCACGACCGTCTGGTGCGCCGCATCATGAAACGTGAGGGTGACGGCTCCTTTGCCATTCTGCTGGGCGCCCTCTCCTGCATTTATGCCGACGAAGGCTATTACGTGTGTGCCGACGAGCTTTTCTACGAAGACCTTTCCGCCTGCCTCTATGAAAAGACGGCTGCCGACGTGAAGCGCATTCTTGCCCTGGCTGTGGAGTACGGCATTTTCAATGCCGCCCTTTTCGGCAAATACGCATCTTGACTTCTGCTGAGATACAGCGGCAGTATCTGTTCAGTACCAAGCGCCGGAAATCTTCCGCCATAGACACACGTTATTGTCTGGTGGATGATTCTCAGAGCGATGACGAGGCCGCGCCGACTGCCGCCGGGAGAGTGCCGTCTGCCAATGGAAGCGTGCCGTCCGCTGCCGAAAGTGCAGCATTTAAGCCCGAAAATGCGACATCGGGTACATATAGCACAGCAGAGCATAGCACATCACAACACAGCAAAGAAAATCCCCTCCTCCATAGTTCCCCCGGAACCGGGGGCACTGAGGGCGCGGGATGTGCCATCCGCGGAGGGGGAATATCTTCGGAAAATAGAGCAACTGCAACCGCCGCAGGATGGCACGGACCGCAACCTGGACGGGTTGCTTTTCAATCTGAAGCAGTTCCATATTCCTCCGCAAGAGCAGTATGCCATTATCCTCAAAAGTAATTTCGGTGCTATCGGCCACCCTTTGTGGAAGGGCTTCTATGCCTTGCGCGAGAGTCATGGCAAGATACGGCAACCGGGGCGATACCTGCTGAGCCTGTGCTGTAAGTAAAATTTTCGATTTGTGAATAATTTCATGAAGAAAAACGGTTTTTTTAATTTGCACACTTTTCCGGATAGCGTTATCTTTGCAATGTGGTTAAGCTTAATACACGAAAATAAAACAATGTTGTTTCATTTGAAAAAAACGAATCCTTGAATTTCAAGACAAACTATTAATTTTTAAAACAAAACTACTATGCCAGTAATTTACAAATCATTTCAGTCGGTTCTTGCCAACAAAGAGGGCAAGAAGCTTTTCTATCCCCGCGTGGTGCTGACGGGGAATGTGGACACCGAGCAGGTGGCCAAGGAGATTGCGGAATTGTCTTCCCTCTCTACGGGTGACTCGAAGAATGTCATCGACAACCTGGTGACCGTGATGACTCGCCACCTGCAGTCTTCCGAGAGCGTGACGCTGGACGGTCTGGGTACTTTCCGCCTTACGATGAAGTCCACCATGAACGGTGTGGAAGACCCTCTGAAGGTATCGGCTACCCAGTCCACGCTACGAGTGCGTTTTCTGCCCACTTCCAAGCGTAATCTGGACCATACGGTGTCTACCCGTTCGCTGGTGACCGGGGTGAAGTGCGTGCGCTTCGACCTTCAGGACACGGCAGGTTCGGGCGGCAACGACGGCGGTGGCAGTGATGGCGGCAGCGACGGAGACCAGGGAAATAATCCGCTGGGATAAGGGGATTTACGATTAGACGATTTACGATTTACGATTGAAATTCGTACTGCTGAATAATCGTACCTATGCAGGCATTTGTGATACGAAGAGTAATCTCAATTGTAAATCGTCAAATCGTAAATCACTACTAACTACCAACTACTAACTACTCACTACTTATTCATGCGAAAAATCAACTACATCGTGGTGCATTGCAGCGCCACGCGGGAGGGCCATGTGCTCACTCCCGAGGCTTTAGAGTCCGAGCACCGCCGTCGCGGCTTCCGCACGACGGGCTACCACTACTATATCCGGAGAGACGGTACCGTGCTCGGAACCCGTTCCCTGGAACTGCCCGGTGCGCATTGCCGCGGTCACAACAAGTATTCGATAGGTATCTGCTACGAAGGCGGGCTGGATGCCCGGGGAAATCCGAAGGATACCCGTACGCCGGAGCAGCGTTCGGCCTGCACCTGCTGGTGTACCAGCTGCTACAACAGTTCCGGAACGCCCGTGTATGCGGCCACCGCGACCTCAGTCCCGATTTGGACGGTGACGGGAAGGTGGAGCCGTGGGAGTGGGTGAAGCAGTGTCCGTGCTTCGAGGTAAGTAAAGAATTTTAGAACAATCATCTTTAAAACATGGAATTATGAAAATAAGCAAAGAAACCTGGAAAGATATCTTGAAAATTGTGGGTACCATCATTGCCACCATAGCCAGTGTGCTGGGCGTGCAGGCGATGCCACTGTAAAAACAGTATTACAAAACTAAAAAAGTGTGCCGGAAGCCGAAATACCTACTTCAGGCGCACTTATTTAAGAAATATATAAATTTCATTGAATATGAAAAATAGAATAAAAGTATTGTTAGCTCTTCTTATGTTATGTGGTACAACGCAGTCGGTACGTGCACAGGACGGTGGAGATATGAATAATCATCTTCTGCGGATAAATGATTATGTACCTGCTATTCCCGAAGCGGCAGGTATGCAATTGTATGGAAACATTCCTGTAAGTGAATACACAGGAACGCCTGATATCTCTATACCGCTATATACCCTTAAATGTGGGCGTATAGAACTACCCATTACGTTGTCTTATCATGCGAGCGGAGTCAAGGTGGCTCAAGAAGCTACGTGGGTAGGTCTTGGTTGGAATCTTTTGGCAGGAGGGTGCGTCAACCTTAATGCTGTGGGCAAGGTAGACGCGACCTCCGGTACATTTGCTACTTGGGCTGAATGGGAGAAAATAAAATATCACTGGAAAGTACAGAGTGCTGATACGTTGAACTACCGTTCGGGTACCGAGGAACTGATGAATTTGTGGGGAAATTTAATGTTCGACCCCAATACGAGTAATACGACCAATGGAATTATTAATGAAGGCTTATAGGGCAAGGTGAAAGAGATATATTTGAAGTTGCATTGCCCGGAGGAAGATCATTCAAATACTTCTTGCACCCCAAAAATCAGACTCCTGTCATTATCGGTTCCAGGATGAATTGCAAAGTGTGGCATAGTGCTGAAAAAGTGATCATTACAGATGAAGCAGGCACATCTTATGCCTTCAGGCCTTATGCATTTGTAACTTCCAATGCTCCCTTGACTTATATGCTGACAAGTATGACGGATGTGACGGGACATACTATCACTCTAACCTATGTTACCGCCAGTTGCTATTCGGTGCCTGTTATGTCGGAGTATTATACCGTAGGTACTCCTCCGGACAATGACTATATAAAACGGGACTTTACTGCCGGCATTTCACAGACTTGCTATTTAAGCAAGATAGAAACCGATACGGAAGAAGTGATTTTCGAGATGGGAAGTCGTGAAGACCGCTATCCGGGAACTACCGGAAAACTGACAAACATGAAAATAAAGAGTAAGTTGGACGGGAAGGATGTGTATTTTTACCAGTTCAATTATGATTACTTCATTTGTCCCGAACAATCAGTCGGCGGTAATTACTTGTCATCGGACGATTATGGGTCGTCGTCTACCATACCCACCAGCGTACTTCGTAAACGTCTGAAACTGCTTTCTGTACTTCGAAAAAATGGCACTTCGCAGGGTGAAAAGCATACATTCACTTATAATGAAGCTGTGAACTTGCCTTATAAGACTTCTTTTGCCATAGACTATTGGGGATATTACAATGGACAGCAGAATACTTCCACGCTTACAAACCGTGTTCATACATTGATTCCCTCCCTGGAAGGTTTGACGAATGTTCCTTTATCCGGTTCTACCGCTGTCAGAAATTGTAGCCGGGAGTATATTACGGCCAATATGCTGAAGAAAATCACATATCCTACGGGCGGCAGTGTGGAGTTTGAGTTTGAACCTCACACTTTTGTAGGAGACAATCGTTTCATTTCTGCAGAGGATTTGAATAAGTATGACGCACAAGTCAAAGGTGTCAATACTGTCAACAACAACGACCTGATAGTGACGCCTTCCGCTACTTTCACTCTGCCCACCACGCAGGTAGTGACGGTGGATGCTCAAGTCAATTTTCCCGATTATGAAGTCAATCAAGTCATCGGCTCCGGAACCACTTTGCGGAAACTCGGTGCCGGAGGAAGTGTCATTAAATCGTACAAAGTGACTTCACAAAATACCAGTGGGCATGTGTATCATGTCAACGAGTCGTTCACATTGGAAGCGGGAGATTATGTCCTGACAAGTACATTGAGTTCTGCAGTTACCAATCAAGGTTATTCTACCCGCAATGCCAGTTCTGCTACTTTGACCTATAGAGGCGGTGGAACTGCAGTAAACAAAGACACATTGCAGAAAGTTGGCGGAGGAGTGAGAATCAAGACCATTACTAAAAAGAATAATACAGGTGAAGTGTTGGAACGTACCGGTTACTTGTATGAAAGCGAGAATCACAAGACCTCTGGCATTCTGATGTTCTCAGTCAAGTCCTATGATGATTTTAATGTCCGGCGCGGAAGCTATACCACAACTCCTGAAGGAGTGATACGCCCTTCTACCAGTTACCACACTTTCCGCCGTTTTTATGCTCAGGCGCAAACTCCACCAGCTTCTGCGCCCAATGCCAATCCTGTAGGTTACAGCCGTGTCGTCAAGCAGCGCGATTTTCTGGATGCGGGGAGAGAGGAACTCGTATTCAGTAACATAGCCGGCCAGGATTATGATGCTACCTTGCTTATATGCCTGCCAACTATAATGGGCGACTACTGAAAAAGAGCATCTATGATGCCGGTAATATCTTGGTATGGGAAGACACCTATGAATATGAGATTGCAAACAAGTGGCAAGAATTGACCAACATCCGTGTAAGGGACAACTATGTGGGTCCGGTTAATTGCTATTCCGGCAGTATCACCTATAATGAAAACATCGGAGGACAGACGGTGAGCTTTAGAAATCCATTGGCTTATCACGGACGTTTTGAGATAACTTTATATCCGCATCTTACCTATGATATACGGTTAAAACGGGAAGTTTCGACGGAATATGCCCATGGTGTACCGGTGACGCAGGAAAAACTGTATACCTACAACAGTCGTAACCAGATAGCTACTTGCCGCACAAGTACCAGCCGTTCGGGCTATGTAATGGAAAGCTATGCTTATGCAGCGGATGTTTCTTCCTACAAAGATGAATTCAAGGCTAATAACGTGCTTGATGCTGTACAGAACTACCAACGAACATCGGGAGGAGCGACGCTGTATCTGAATAATACGTACGGGGACGTCTTTTCTAAATTCACCTTGCAGTCCAGTGAAGAATATAGTAGTTTGTATCCTGAGAAAAGAACTGTTTCTTATAGGTATGATAGTAAATGGAATCCGGTGGAAGTTACTACTCCCGACAACATGTCTGTGGTCTATTTGTGGGGCTATAAATATTCTTTGCCGATTGCCCGTCTCAAAGGTATCACTTATGCGGAAGTAGTGTCTCGGCTCGGAACAACAGGTTTGGATGCTTTGTGTTCTGCCGGTTCACCCAATACGACGGCCCTCTATGCACTGAAAACGTCCTTCCCGGAATGCGAGGTCACAACCTGGCTTCACAATCCTTCTTATGGGCTGAAGGAGATAAGAAAAGCAACTGGTTTTAAGGATTTCTATCTCTATAATGCTTTGGGTGGTTTATCTGATGTGCAGGATCATAACCAAAATCCTATTGCCTCGTACTTCTATCAGTGGTCTCCTGACGGCACTTCGCAGAATTACGTTCGCACTCATGCTATGACTGCAGCAGCAGGTAGCAAGTATATGGCAAGTTATGATTATTATGACGGTTTGGGGCGTCTCTTCCAGAAGGTACAAAAGGGAATTACTCCCACCGGAAGTAATTTGATATCGTTACAAGAATATGATGGCGCAGGACGTCGTTCGGAGAGTTGGCTCCCAATTGTTTCCTCCTCTGTTTATATGTCTCCTTCGGCTATCAAAAGTGCGGCTCCGGGCAACTATTCAAGTGATTCCCGTCCCTACAGCAAGCCTGTTTACAGTGTTTCCCCATTAGACCGCATTCTGAAGCGATACTCTCCGGGAGCGGCATGGGCATCAAAACCTGTAACTATGGATTATCTGGCTAATTCTTCCGATGTGAATTGCATTAACTATTCGGTAAGTTCGTCTGGGGCACTTGTCAACAACGGTACTTATGCAGCCGGACAGTTGCGCGTGGTGAAACGTATTGACGAAGACCAACATGTTTCTTATACTTTCACAGACAAACAAGGCCATATATTGCTGGAACGCCAGATGCAGGGTAGCGAGCAGCATGATACTTATTATGTGTATAACGATTTGGATAACCTTTGCTTCGTATTACAACCGATGTATCAGAGTGTGTCAAACCTGGATCAATATGCTTTCCAGTACAAATATGACAACCGTAACCGTTGTAATTGGAAAAAGCTTCCAGGTGCTTCTGCCGTGAGCTATGTGTACGATGAGGCAGACAATATGATCTTTTCCCAGGATGGCAAGCAGTATGCCTCTAAGCAGTGGAGTTTCTATCTGTATGATAAGTTCCATCGTCTGGCAGTGCAGGGCGTTTGTTCCAATACGAATACGGCTGCAGTTTCGAATGTTATTGTATCATGTACACGGGTGAATAGCAACAGCGGTTTGGGTAACAGTGGATATACATCAAGCTTTGCCTTGGTGTCGCCCGAAGTCCATAGAGTAAACTATTATGACGACTATGCCTTCCGTAGTCTGACCGGTTTCGATAATGCCGGCTTTCCTGCGGCAACAATCGATGCCAAAGGATATGTCACCGGTAGTGTGATTACTGTTCTTGGCAGCAGTACAAAACTTTATTCGGCTAATTATTATGACTTTGAGGGACGCATCACAAAAACGGTTCAAGGCAATTTGCTGGAGGGTTATGATACGACGAACACTGTTTATACTTTTACCGGCAAGCCGAACACTGTGACACATACACATACTGCCAGCGGAAAGACCACGCGCACGGAAGTATATACCTATACCTACGACCATGCGGACAGAATAAGCAAAGTGCGGCATAGTCTTGGCGGCACTTCAATCACTCTGTACGATGCCACTTATGACAACTTCGGCCGTTTGCTGACCAAGCAGTATCACGGTACGAGCACCAACAAGCTGACTTATGCCTACAACCTGCGCAGCTGGCTGACGGGCATCAGCGGTACATGCTTCACACAGAACCTGTACTACAACACGGGTGTGGGTACTGCGAAGTACAACGGCAGCATCAGCAGCATGACTTGGAAGTCCGGGAACGAAAGTACAGTCCGTGGTTACAAATTCACTTACGACGGTCTTGACAGAGTACTGAACGCTACCTATGGAGAGACAGCAAGTATCAGCACGAATGCGAACCGCTTCTCGGAGAACGTTACGGGTTATGACAAGAACGGTAACATCAAGAGTTTGCAACGTTACGGCCAGACTGGTGCCAGTGCTACGGCTGATAGACAACCTAACTTTTACCTTGAACGGCAATCAGTTGAGCCGTGTGGACGATGCCGTGATGGCTTCTGCTTACGGTGGAGGCTTCGAGTTCAAGGACGGCGTGAAGCAGGTCGGAGAGTACACCTACGATGCGAACGGCAATTTAACCAAAGATTTGAACAAGGGAATCACCGATATTCAATATAATTGTTTAAATTTGCCAAGTGCAGTAACGTTCAGCGACGGAAGTACGATTACCTATGTTTATGCAGCCGACGGCACAAAGCTAAGAACGGTTCATAAGATAGGTGGCGCTACCACCACAACGGACTATTGCGGGAATGTGGTCTATGAAAACGGAGCCCAGAAGCTTCTGATTACCGAAGAGGGCTATATTACTTTGAGCGACAACAAGTATTACTATTACTTGAAGGACCATCAGGGGAACAACCGTGTAGTCATAAACCAGAGCGGAGCGGTAGAGGAGACAAACCATTACTATCTGTTTGGAGGAGTATTCGCTTCATCAACAAGCACTCAGCCTTACAAGTACAATAGCAAGGAATATGACACGAAGAAAGGCTTGAACTGGTATGATTACGGGGCACGGCATTATGATGCAGTGTTGGGACGGTTTATGACGGTGGATCCGTTGGCAGAGAAGTATTATTCAGAAAGTTTGTATACTTATTGTTATAGTAATCCTATAAATTGTATAGACCCTAACGGGAAGGATGGTATTTATATTGCCTTCCCTGATTATAAAATATCAACTCCTATTGGTAAAATTGGGAATTTAGGTCATGCTGGAGTATTATTGATTGATAATAAAACAGGAGTGACTAAATATTATGAATATGGCAGATATGACAAAGAGGGTAAAGGAGTTGTCAGAACATTCGCTGTTCCAAATGTAAAAATAGGACAAGATAAAAAGCCTACATTGGAATCATTGAATAAAACTTTATCAATAATATCTGAACAAGCGGGACATGCCGGAAGAATAGAAGGAGCATATATTGAAAGTGATAAGTTTAAAGAAATGAAAAACTATGCAGAATCAAAAATAGCGGAGAATGCTAATTCAAAGAGGAAAGAGTATTCATTAAGGAATAATAATTGTGGAACTTTTGCGGCTGATGTTTTGAAACAAGACCCATCTGTAAAAGATAAGGCACCAGTAATTATAGATCCAAGGCCCAATAGTATAGTTAAAGAGTATCAAGATAATTTTAAGTCACTAAATTATGATCCTAAAAAGAGACAAGTTAAAATTGAATAGATATGGAAAGTCAAAGTATATCATTAGGAGATTTATTTTCAGTTGAATTATTTGTAGGATCAATAACGTTTGTTTTAGGAACGGTTTTGTTCTTCTTATTATTATTATTGAATTTGAGGCTTAATCTTAAAACGACATTATTATATTGTTGCCTGCAATTGATACTTGTTGTCTCTCTTTCTACTATTTTCTTTATATTTTGGCGTTTTAATTTTGATATAATGATAGGGTTTCTATATTTACCAGGTGTATTATCTGAGGTTTTTATTATGCTCTTATTCTATTTTATATTAAAAATAAAAAACAAATAAATTGAATAAATTATTTTATAACAATTCTATTACAGCGGGTGGAAACATCCGCTGTTTCTTTTTATAGGGTACCCACTATAATAGAAATATTAGCAGTCTAACTTGCCAAGTGGAGTAATGAAGGCCCAATGGCAAAATTTATTCAATGAGCTTTAAAGCAAATGTTAACGCCGCCTATGATAATACTACAATCATTGGTACAGACACTAACCGTTTCCGCGAGAACGCGACAGCTTTCGTCTACAATAACAGCTTCGAGTTCAAGGACAGCATGAAGCAGGCGAACGAGTACACCTACGATGCCAACGGCAATTTAACTAAAGATTTAAACAAGAATATTACCGGTATATCATATAATTGTTTAAATTTGCCAAATACAGTAACGTTCAGTGACGGAAGTACTATCACCTATATTTATGGAGCCGATGGCACAAAGCTGAGAACAGTCCATAAGATAGGCAGTACAACCACAACGACTGACTATTGCGGCAATGTGATCTATGAAAACGGAGTCCAGAAGCTGCTTCTTACCGAAGAGGGTTATATTACTTTGAGCGACAGCAAGTATCACTACTACTTGAAAGACCATCAGGGGAATAACCGGGTAGTCATCAGCCAGAGCGGCACGGTAGAAGAGACGAGCCATTACTATCCTTTCGGCGGTACATTTGCAAGTGCAGGTAATGTTCAGCCTTACAAGTACAACGGCAAGGAGTATGACTCGAAGAAAGGGCTGAACTGGTATGACTACGGGGCACGGCATTATGATGCGGCGTTGGGGAGGTTTGAGACGGTGGACCCTTCTGCTGAAAACTACTTCAAAACAAGTCTCTATGCTTATTGTGGTAACAGCCCTATCAGCAGAATAGACCCAACAGGAGCTGACTGGTATGAAGATAAACAAGGGAATTTACGTTGGCAGGAAGGCAGTGAAGCCTTAAAAGGCTATACTAATATCGGTTCATCTGCCTCTATTGCGTTAGGTAATGACAACTATCTGAACTTCTATCAGAATGGAGGTATCTTAGCCAATCAGGCTGTTAATGCTTTTGACTTGATAGCTTCCTGCGGTAAACTTCAGAATCAGTTCTTAGGTAAAACCAGTCCTTTATCTGAAGACTCTAAGTCTGCCCTTTTCAATTCTCTGAACAGTCGTTCTATAGATGCTATTGCGCGACCTATAGGCGAAGCTGCCTTTGGCTTTGGTGCCGGAGAGTTTGGCGGTATGTTGTTGGGGAAGGCAATAGGATGGGCTGTAGGAAAGGTGGCAGGAAGAGGTACTCAAAATGCAATACAATCAACTGCTCACGGAGTGCAACGGATTGCTGGAACAACGGCAACGAGAGGAGGGGTACTTTCTGTGAATGAAGTAAGAGTAACAAAGTCTGTAGGAAAGGCTTTTACTCAGGCTGATGGAGCTACAGTTTATCTTCATGAAATTACTCCCGGTAGATTTAATGCTGTTGTAGAAGGGAGGAAAGGTATAATAACAACAATGGGAAATTGGTCTCAAAAATCTATTAATAGAATAGCGAAAAATTATGGATGGAATATTAAATAAAGAAATGGTTGTTTGCTGTTTCTGCGGGAAGAGTTTACCCTTAGAAGCGGCTGTAGTTTTGAAAGTTTGGGCAAATGAGAAGAGTGAGGAGTATCAAGTATTATATTCCCATAAATCTCATTTTGTTAGAGCATTAGATAAATCAGTAATACTACATCCAGATTTATTAGAGCCTGATGCTTTAGGTTAATTCGTCGTAACGAACTACTGTCTTCCTCTGATATAGGTTGATTAAAAACCAATCTATCTAATTACTATCCTAACATCAGATATTCCATATCTTGTATGTTAGGATAGTTTTTGTTATTCTATCAGCGAGACGTAGGATACCTATTGTGTGTATGACGACCACCGTAATCTCTGCACTTGGAAGAAGCTTCCGGATGCGCAGCTCGCGGAGTATGTGTATGACAACGGTGGACGGCTGACGCAACAGGGGGAGTGCACGAACAAGACGGTTTCTTCCGATCAGGTGGTGCATGTGCAGAACTGGGCGGTACGGGTTTCCCGACGAGCCAGTTCACGAACGACACTTCGGGCTACAGTAAAGGCTCCCTGACAGGAAGCGCGGTGACTGTATCCGGCAGCAGTACTAAAATTTACAAAGGCTATTACTATGACGTCAAGGGGCGTGTAACTAAAGTCGTACAGAACAATCTTTTGGGCGGTTATGACGTGACTAATACGGTCTATACCTTTACGGGACAGCCCGCCACGGTGACGCATAGCCATACCGCAAGCGGCAAGTCCACACGTACGGAAGTCTATACCTATAGCTATGACCATGCAGACCGTGTAAGCAAGGTGGAGCATACTTTGGGAGGAACCAAAATAACTCTGGCAGACTATACGTACGATAGTTTCGGCCGTCTGAGTACCAAGTCCCTGCACGGCTCTGCGGCGAACAAGCTGACGTATGCCTATAACCTCCGCAGCTGGCTGACGGGCATCACAAGTACGCGCTTCACCCAGAACCTGTACTACAATACGGGTGTGGGTACCGCCCGCTACAACGGCAGCATCAGCAGCATGACCTGGAAGTCCGGGAATGAAAGCACCGTCCGCGGTTACAAGTTCACCTACGACGGACTGGACCGCATGCTGAATGCCACCTACGGCGAGACAGCAGGTATCAGCACGAACGCGAACCGTTTCAGTGAGAACGTGACGGGCTACGACAAAAACGGTAACATCAAGGGATTGCAGCGTTACGGGCAACTCTCTTCAGCCGCCTACGGCATGATAGACAACCTGACTCTCACCTTGAACGGCAATCAGTTGAACCGTGTGGATGATGCCGTGACGGCTTCCGCCTACAATGGCGGCTTCGAGTTCAAAAACGGTGCCAATGCTGCCGATGAGTACTCTTATGATGCCAACGGCAATTTAACTAAAGATTTGAACAAAGGTATTAGCGGCATTACATATAATTTCTTAAATTTGCCGAATGTGGTGACTTTCAGTGACGGAAGTACCATCACCTACACTTATGGAGCCGACGGCACAAAGCTGAGAACAGTCCATAAGATAGGCAGTACTACCACCACTACCGATTACTGCGGAAACGTGGTCTATGAAAACGGAGTCCAGAAGCTGCTTCTTACCGAAGAGGGTTATGTTACTTTGAGCGACAGCAAGTATCACTATTACTTGAAAGACCATCAAGGGAATAACCGGGTAGTCATCAGCCAGAGCGGTACGGTAGAAGAGACGAACCATTACTATCCCTTCGGCGGGGCGTTTGCAAGTACAAGTAATGTTCAGCCTTACAAGTACAACGGTAAGGAGCTTGACTCAAAGAAAGGGTTGAACTGGTATGACTACGGGGCAAGGCATTATGATGCGGCGCTGGGAAGGTTTACGACGAATGACAGATTTGCCGAGAAGTATTATTCGATGTCTCCGTATCAGTATGGGGCGAATAATCCGGTGAATAACATAGATGTGAATGGAGATACAATTGTTGTAAATCCTAATCCTAATGGCTTGATAGATAATGTGAGAATGTTTTTTGGATTTGATACCAAGTATCAAAAGGACGTGAAAGCAGATTTGCAGCAACTTAAGAAGGATGATAAGGAAATTGGTGAGATGATTATTGAACTGGAGAAAAGTAAGAATGTTCATTCAATAACAAGGACTAAATGAGGAAAGTCTAATTCTTCAGGATTTGATAGAGAAAAAGCTAAAAAAGACATTCCGCAAGGAAGCATTATAAATTATGACCCTGATGTTAAAACGGATATTAATGGAAATCATCGGACACCAAGAATTGGTTTAAGCCATGAGTTACAGCATTCGTCGGATGTAGATAAAGGTATTATGTCTTATGAAATATAGGAAATGGAATACCCATGAGAGAAATTCGTGCTATTAATACTGAGAATAAAATTAGAAAAAGAACAGGAGATGCAAAAAGAACGGAATATCGTGGAAGGAAAATACCCCAAAAACTGTTGGAATAAGATTATCCTTATGTTGGGTATTAATCTCTTATTTGTAATGTGTGTACATAAAACAAGTGAGAGGTATGAAGATATGTTTGTTGATTCTACTTGGCAAAGTCCTTTTGTTGCAATGAATATAGAATACAAAGATAGTGTATATTCGATAGTTCCAAGAGAAGGAGATATGTACCTATTTCTGAATGATGGGGTAGCTAATAAGAAATATCGATATGAACTTTTTCCAATTTTATTAGAACAGACATTGGGTATAGACAGCATTACATTTTGTTCACTAAAGGAAATGGACTGTATGGTAACTCCACAGCCATACATAGATTCAATTTATAAAGGAAAAGTAGAAAATCTTATTTCTTTGCTTTTTAATGAGAAAGGTGTACTTTCTGTTGGTTTGTCATATCCAGAAGAAAAATATTTGATTTATTTGTTATTTCATCATGGAGTTTATCTTAATACAGATTGCGAAACTGGAGTTTTGTATATCTTAAATAAATAAGTATTTTATATTCTTGAAATAATCTATCTAATTGCTATCCTAACATCAGATATTACTATATCTTGCATGTTAGGATTAGTTTTTTATTCACTTCCCGCTTCCGGAAAGACTACAAGAGAGGAAGTATACACTTACAGCTACGACTATGCTGACAGGGTGAGCAAGGTGGAGCATACATTGGGAGGCAGTGGAAAAGCCACTTATGACAACTTCGGTCGTTTGCTGACCAAGCAGTATCACGGAACGAGCATCAACAAACTGACATATGCCTACAACCTGCGTAGCTGGCTGACGGGCATCAGCGGTACATGCTTCACACAGAACGTGTACTACAACACGGGTGTGGGTACAGCGAAGTACAATGGCAATATCAGCAGCATGACCTGGAAGTCCGGGAACGAAAGTACAGTCCGCGGTTACAAATTCACTTATGACGGATTAAGCCGCCTGATGAACGCCACCTACGGTGAAACAGCCGGCATCAATACGAACACCAACCGTTTCAGTGAGAATGTAACCGCCTATGACAAAAACGGCAACATCAAGACCCTGCAACGTTACGGTCAGACCGCTGCTTCCAGTTACGGTTTGATTGATAACCTGACTTACACTTTGAACGGCAATCAGCTGACCCGTGTGGACGATGCCGTGACGGCTTCCGCCTACAACGGTGGCTTCGAGTTCAAGGACGGTGTGAAGCAGGCGAACGAGTACGTTTATGATGCGAACGGCAATTTGACCAAAGATTTAAACAAGGGAATTAGCGATATTACGTATAATGTATTAAATTTGCCAACAGGCGTCACTTTTGCTTCCGGCGGTTTCATACAGTATGGCTATACTGCCGACGGCATCAAGCGGCGCATGATGTATAAGGAGGCAGATGGTTCGGGCAATCTGGTTCCTACGGTGTATTGCTGCAATGTGGTCTATGAAAACGGTGTTGCCAAGCTTCTTCTTACGGAAGAGGGGTATGTTACGCTTTCGGACAAGAAGTATCACTATTACCTGCAGGACCATCAGGGAAACAACCGCGTAGTCCTCAGTTCCAGCGGTGCTGTTGAGGAAGCGAACCATTACTATCCCTTCGGTGGTGTGTTTGCAAGTTCAGGCAATGTGCAGCCTTATAAATACAACGGCAAGGAGTACGATGGCAAGAAGGGGTTGAATCTGTATGATTATGGGGCACGCATGTATGATGCTGCGCTGGGAAGGTTTACGACGGTGGACCCTTCTGCTGAAAATTACTTCAATACAAGTCTCTATGCTTATTGCGGGAATAATCCTATTAATCGGATTGACCTTGACGGATTACTTTTGGCTCGAATATTGATATATAAGGTCCTCTGATTCAATAAAGTGAACGATTCCCTGCTTTCATCACTATATGTCAACAGGGAATTTTACCTTTTATATAAGGCTACACCCTTTCCCTGACATGGTGTAGCCATTTACCCCAAAGGGTGTAGCTATCCGGGGCAAAGGGTGTAGCTCTGTTTAATGTGCCTTATCAGTGCCTGCGGCACACATAATCCGTTATTGATTTATGAAAAATCCCCCGTCGTAAGTGGGAAGAAAGAAATTTGTTTCAAATCTCCCCGAAATCATGTACCTTTGTGGCGGTACCTAAAAAAGGAGGTAACAAGATGATGAACAAGATAAATTCCGTATGCGTATATTGTGCTTCGAGCACAAAGATAGATTCCGTTTATTTCGATGCAGCCCGTGAGTTGGGCACTCTGCTGGGGCAGCGGCAAATTCGCCTGATTAATGGTGCGGGAAATATGGGACTGATGTCCGCTGTGTCCGATGCGGCACTCCGGCAGGGGGAGAGGTGACGGGCGTCATTCCCCGCTTCATGGTGGAGCAGGATGGCATCACACCGGACTTACCCAACTCGTGGAAGTGGAAAGCATGCACCAGCGGAAAAAGACAATGGCCGACCTGAGCGATGCGTCATCGCCCTGCCCGGTGGTTGCGGCACCCTGGAAGAACTGCTGGAAATCATCACTTGGAAGCAACTCGGACTGTATCTGAACCCGATTGTGATACTGAATGTCAAGAACTATTTCGACCCTCTGCTCGATATGCTCCGGCAGGCGGTGGACGAAAACTTCATGCGCGTGCAGCACGGTGCCATCTGGCATGTGGCGCAGACACCGCAGGAAGCCGTGGAACTGATATATACCACTCCCTTGTGGGACGCCTCCATCCGTAAATTCGCTGCAATATGATAGGGCTGTTGATGGCTTGGGCAGTAGTGGGGACGGAGGGGATTCCTATTCCATATTCTCCGAGAATGGACGATGGCATCACCGTGGTCCTTTTGTGCTGTTTCTTTCTGTCGGCCTATGTCTTGTCACGCAGCCGCAAGTTCCTGCTGCAACTGGTGAAGGATTTCCTGCTTCATCGCGAACGTACCAGCATATTTGCCACTTCCACAGCCGCCGATATGCGCTATTTGCTGCTGCTCATCCTGCAGACTTGCATCCTTGCGGGTGTCTGTATCTTCAGCTACTTCAATGATATACAGCCGGAACTGGTACGTCATGTGTCGCCGGGGCTTCTGCTGGGGATTTACATCGGTGTGTGTCTCTTCTATTTGTGCTTGAAGTGGATGCTCTACTCTTTTCTGGGTTGGATTTTTTTTGACGAAAGTGTTACAACGCTATGGCTTGAGTCCTATTCTACGCTACTTTATTACTTGGGATTCGCCCTTTTCCCGTTTGCCCTGTTCGTAGTCTATTTTGATTTGAGTTTGCAGCTGACGATAATAATCGGATTGATTTTAGCCTTTTTTGCTAAAATATTGATGTTATACAAGTGGTTAAAGCTTTTTTGTAACAATTTATATGGCGGTTTGCTTTTAATTGTGTACTTTTGTGCCCTTGAAATCATGCCTTGTTTTGTGTTATATCAAGGCGTGACGCAGCTAAACGATTATTTGATAATAAAATTTTAGGACGTTGAAAATTAAGAAAGTACTTGTGTCGCAGCCGAAACCGGCATCAGAGAAATCTCCTTACTACGACATCGCCGAGAAGTATGGTGTGAAAATAGATTTTCGCCCATTTATCAAAGTGGAGAGCCTTTCAGCGAAAGAGTTCAGACAACAGAAAATTTCGGTCTTGGATCATACTGCCGTTATTTTTACTTCGCGTCATGCTATTGATCATTTCTTCCACTTGTGTACAGAATTGCGTGTGACAATTCCCGAAACAATGAAGTATTTCTGCGTGACGGAGGCCGTTGCTCTGTATATCCAAAAGTAGTTCAGTATCGTAAGCGTAAGATTTTCTTCGGAAACACCGGGAAGATTGACGATTTGATACCTTCCATTGTTAAGCATAAGACTGAAAAGTACTTGGTACCAATGTCGGATGTACACAATGATGACGTGAAGAATCTGCTGGATAAGAATAAGATTCAGCACACGGAAGCTGTCATGTACCGCACTGTCAGCAATGATTTTGCTGCAGATGAGGCTTTTGATTATGACATGCTGGTGTTCTTCAGTCCGGCAGGCATCAGTGCCTTGAAGAAGAATTTCCCTGATTTTGACCAGAAGGAAATCAAGATCGGAACATTCGGCTCTACCACTGCCCAGCAGTCCGTGATGCCGGGCTTCGTCTTGACCTGGAAGCTCCCAGCGTGCAGGCACCCTCAATGACGGCGGCGCTTGACATGTTTATCAAGGAAAATAATAAAGGAAAGTAAAAAGAGTTATGAGTTATAAGTTATGAGTGATTTGCTTATAGCTTGTAGGCATAACAATGGATTTATAAAATTGAGCTACAAGTGGTTGTGCTTTTATGTCGCCAGGTACTTGTAGCTCGTTTTTGTATCGCCCCTAACTTATCACTCATAACTCATCACTCATAACTTATAACTCATCACCCCATGCCAAATACCTTGCGTAAGTCCGAACGGTTGGACAAGAAGAAAGTGATAGAGAAGATGTTTGCGGGCGGCTCACGTTCGTTTTCGGTTTTCCCTTTGCGTGTGGTGTATCTGCCGGTGGAGGAGCTGGAGGCACCCGTTTCCATTCTTGTAAGTGTTTCGAAACGCCGTTTCAAGCGGGCGGTGAAGCGCAACCGCGTGAAACGCCAGATACGTGAAGCCTACCGCATGAACAAACACGGACTGCTGGCCGTGCTGACGGAAAAAAAGTGCCGTCTGGCCGTGGCTTCATCTATCTTTCGGACCAGTTGGTAGACTCTTCTGTCATTGAGGACCGTATGAAGACAGCTTTGGCACGCATTGCCGAGAAGGTAGCGGCAAATGCTGAAGCTGAGCAAACTCCGCAGGTGTCATGAAGCGTCTGCTTTCATATCTGCTGCTGCTTCCCATCTATTTCTATCAGAAGTGCATATCGCCCATGATAGGGCCTTCATGTCGTTTTACCCCCACTTGTTCGCAATATGCGGTGGAGGCCATCAAGAAACACGGACCTTTCAAGGGGTTTTGTCTGGCAGTAAGGCGCATTCTGCGTTGCCATCCTTGGGGAGGTTCCGGATATGATCCCGTTCCATGAATATTCCAGTAGACATACATACACACCGGCTTCCGCAAGTGCCCGGAGCGGCCATTGTGAATTGCTATCCCGAAACGTTCTCTCCACAGAGCGGCGGATGGTATTCGGTGGGGATACATCCCTGGCATATAGGTCGGAGTGGAGGTGAACACTCCGGAGCCGAAGGTGCTGTGGCTAGCAGGGTGTGCGGCCTGGAGGAGTTAGTGCGCCATCCCCAAGTACTTGCCGTGGGCGAAGCCGGGCTGGACAAGCTGGCAGATGCTCCGATGGATTTGCAGGTGGAAGTGTTCAGGTGCCAGGCATGTTTGGCAGAGGAAGTGGGAAAGCCGCTGGTGATTCATCTGGTGAAGGCGGTTGATGAACTGCTGAAGGTGAAGCGGGACTTGCGCCCGTCGAATCCGTGGATAATACATGGTTTCCGTGGCAAGGCGGCGCTGGTGGAGGAATATCTGAAACATGGCTTTTACCTTTCATTCGGGGAGAAATACCAGGAAGCAGCCTTGTGCCGGGTACCTGCCGACCGGCTGTTCATCGAAACGGATGAAAGCGAAGTTTCCATCGGGGAATTGTATGCACGCGCTGCCGAAGTGCGCGGCATCTCTCCCGAGGAGCTTGGAGAAACACTCCGGAGAAATGTCTGCAAAGTCTTTTTTAAACCCTAAGAGTTGTTTCTTCGAATAAAGAGTCGTATTTTTGCGCAGATTAAAATAGGAATCAAACAATTCATAGATAATCACTTAAATAATTAATCAGATAACTTAATCATTCGATGAATTTTGTAGAAGAATTAAGATGGCGTGGCATGCTCCACGATATGATGCCGGGTACGGAAGAACTTCTGGCTAAGGAACAAGTGACTGCATACATTGGTTTCGACCCTACTGCGGACTCTTTGCACATCGGGCACCTTTGCAGTGTGATGATTTTGCGTCACTTCCAGCGTTGCGGACACAAGCCGTTGGCACTGATTGGCGGTGCTACGGGTATGATTGGTGACCCTTCCGGAAAGTCTGCCGAACGCAATCTGCTTACGGAAGAGACGTTGCAGCGCAACCTGGCCGGTATGAAGGCCCAGCTCTCCAAGTTCCTGGATTTTGATTCGGATGCCCCCAACCGTGCCGAGTTGGTGAACAACTACGATTGGATGAAGAACTTCACTTTCCTCGATTTTGCCCGTGAAGTGGGTAAGCACATCACCGTGAACTATATGATGGCGAAAGATTCTGTAAAGAAGCGTCTGAACGGTGAGGCACGTGACGGTCTTTCCTTCACGGAATTCACCTACCAGCTGTTGCAGGGGTACGACTTCCTTCATCTGTATGAAACCAAAGGCTGCAAGCTCCAGATGGGTGGCAGCGACCAGTGGGGTAACATCACCACCGGTGCCGAACTGATTCGCCGTACGAACGGTGGGGAGGTATTTGCACTGACCAGTCCGCTGATTACGAAGGCCGACGGTGGCAAGTTCGGCAAGACAGAGTCCGGAAACATCTGGCTCGACCCGCGCTACACTTCTCCATATAAGTTCTACCAGTTCTGGCTGAACGTGAGCGACGAGGATGCCAAACGCTACATAAAGATATTCACTGCACTGTCCAAGGAGGAGATTGACGCTCTGACGGCCGAGCACGAGGCTGCTCCCCATTTGCGCGTCCTTCAGAAGTGCCTGGCCAAGGAAGTGACTATCATGGTTCATTCCGAAGAGGACTATAACGCTGCTGTGGATGCATCCAACATCTTGTTTGGCAATGCAACTTCCGATGCACTGAAGAAGTTGGACGAAGATACGCTGCTGGCTGTGTTCGAGGGTGTTCCCCAGTTCGAAATATCCCGTGATGCACTGGCTGCCGGTGTGAAGGCGGTGGATTTGTTCGTGGATAATGCTGCTGTATTCGCTTCCAAGGGCGAGATGCGTAAGCTGGTGCAAGGCGGTGGCGTTCTCTGAATAAGGAGAAACTGGCTGCTTTCGACCAGGTGATTACGACAGCCGACCTGCTGGACGAAAAATACCTGCTGGTACAGCGCGGCAAGAAGAATTACTATCTGATTATCGCCAAATAACGGTAGCCTAAAGAGAAGTAATTAAGGAAATGATGCTTCGGCAGTAAAAATAGCCCCGAAATATTTGGATATTTCGGGGCTTCCTTTTATCTTTGCACCGCTTTTTAACAGAAAGCCCTATGTTTGGACTATGGTGTAATGGTAGCACAACAGGTTTTGGTTCTGTTTGTCCAGGTTCGAATCCTGTAGTCCAACTACGATACAGCTAATTGCAGCTAAAAACCCACTAAAATCGCAAGTTTTAGTGGGTTTTTTTGTTATTCTTTCCCCCTCTTGTTGGCACTATAGGTATAGATTTTTTCTTTTTACGAATCTTTGAACGATATTGCTATATAATTGACACAAATTTATACGGTTTCTCCATTTTCTTTTGTTACATTTGCATCGTGTACGCAAACGATGTGTATTTGATGGCTGAAGTTATAACCTATTAAATGTAGTGCAATCATGAAAACGAACTATGAAATTCGCTATGCTGAGCATCCCGATGATGTGAAAAGCTACGATACGAAAAGCATTCGCTGCGATTTCCTTATAGGGAAGGCATTCTCCCAAAATAAAGTTTCCATTGAGTATAAACTACTTGCAAATCGTACATAAATAGAATATCACTTATTTAAACTTAATAATTTAACGTTATGAATCCGTATTTGAATTTTTCTTTGGAAGGTAAAGTAGCCCTTGTTACAGGTGCTTCTTATGGTATCGGTTTTGCTATCGCTTCAGCTTTTGCAGAGCAAGGAGCAACTATCTGTTTCAACGATATCAACCAGGAGTTGGTAGACAAAGGCTTGGCTGCCTATACTGAAAGGGTATCAAGGCACGCGGTTATGTATGTGATGTGACAGACGAACCTGCTGTTCAGGCCATGGTAGCCAGATTGAAAAGGAAGTAGGCTCTGTTGATATCCTCGTAAACAATGCCGGCATCATCCGCCGTGTTCCTATGCACGAGATGGAGGCTGCTGACTTCCGTCGTGTAATCGATATCGACCTCAATGCTCCGTTCATCGTATCAAAGGCTGTTCTGCCTGCCATGATGAAGAAGGGCCACGGTAAATTATCAATATCTGCTCTATGATGTCCGAACTGGGTCGTGAGACTGTGTCGGCCTATGCCGCTGCCAAGGGTGGCTTGAAGATGCTGACTCGCAACATCTGCTCTGAATATGGTGAATATAACATCCAATGTAACGGTATCGGTCCGGGTTACATCGCTACCCCGCAGACTGCTCCGCTGCGTGAAAAGCAGGCCGACGGTAGCCGTCACCCGTTCGACTCGTTCATCTGCGCCAAGACTCCGGCAGGCCGCTGGCTGGCTCCGGAAGAACTTACCGGTCCGGCAGTGTTCCTGGCATCGGAAGCCTCTAATGCGGTAAACGGTCACATCCTCTATGTAGACGGAGGTATCTTGGCTTATATCGGAAAGCAACCGAAATAAATTTAAGGATAATTGAGAAGGTGATAAAGTGGCAGGATAATGTCACTTGTCACCTTTTTTCTTTTGGGCGCGGATTACGCGGATTTCGCGGAAAGGATAAGGAAAATCCGTATAATCCGCGAAATCCGCGCCTAAAAGAAAGTTATACAACTGATTAGGAAAAAGTAATGATTATATGAGAAACTTTCTTTTATTATGTATGGCGGCCCTCTGCTGTCTTGCTTGCAACGATAGCAAGATAGTGACTGTTACGGTAACCAATCCGTTAGCGATGGACCGTTCCGATGAGATGGTAGAGGTGTCCATGACCGAAATCTCAAACCTTCTGAATCTGGCAGACACCGCACAGATTGTGGTTCTGAATGTCGAAGGGGAGCAGGTGCCTTACCAAGTGACCTACGATGACAAATTAATCTTCCCTGCTACGGTAGCCGCCAATGCATCGGCTGCATATACCGTCCAGGCCGGTACTCCCGTCGATGTGGAGGTAAGGGCTTGTGGGCGGCAGTATCCCGAACGTCTGGACGACATGGCCTGGGAGAACGACTTGGTAGGCTTCCGTGCCTACGGTCCTGCATTGCAGGCAAGGGGTGAACGCGGTTTCGGCTACGACTTGTTCACGAAGCGAGGCACTGCTGCACCGGTACTGGAAGACATGTATGCCAAGGAACTGGATGCAGACTCCTGGAAGCAGGTTAATGAATTGCGCAAGACAGACCCGAAGGCAGCCGATGAGCTGGTACGCACATTCTCCTATCATATAGACCACGGTTATGGCATGGACTGCTATGCAGTAGGCCCAACATTGGGAGCCGGAGTGTCTGCATTGATGGTGAATGATACCATTATCTATCCGTGGTGCTACAAGACGCAGGAGGTGCTGGACAACGGTCCGTTGCGCTTCACCGTGAAGCTGGAGTTCAATCCGTTGGCTGTGAAAGGGGATACTGCGGTGGTGGAAACGCGTCTGATTACGCTGGATGCCGGTTCTCATCTGAACCGTACTGCCGTTTCGTATAGCAATCTAAAGGAATCTTTGCCCATTGTTACCGGTATTGTGCTGCACGAACCGGACGGTGCTGTGGTGGCTGATGCCGCCGGTGGTTATATGACGTATGTAGACCCCACTACCGGACCGGATAATGGCAAGATATTTATGGGGGCCGCTTTCCCTGCCGTTGTGAAGGAAGCCAAAACCGTGCTTTCCCCATAGAGGAGAAGAAGATGCGTAACAATGCGGACGGTCATGTACTGGTTGTCAGCGACTATGAGCCGGGCGCTGACTACGTGTATTACTGGGGCTTTGCCTGGGACCGCGCAGACATCAAGACTGCTGAAGCCTGGAACCGATACATGGCTGATTTTGCACAGAAGGTGCGCAATCCGATGACGGTGAGTATCCGCTAAGTTGATTTTCTTCCTTTTCAGACGGAGAAGCTTGAGAAGCTGGAGGCTTGTAACTGTCCGGGCGAATGACAAGTGTTCTCAGAATAAGCTCTTCCCCTTGTAGACAAGTTCTGCAACGTTTTTGGCCTCCAGTTTTTCCATCAGGCGCTTCCGGTAAGTCTGTATTGTATTGATGCTGAGAAATAGTAATTGGGATATTTCAGAAGTGCTCAGTCCTTGCGAGAGATAGGCGAGCACTTCTTTTTCACGTCTCGACAATTCGGGAAGTGCATGTGGTAGGGTGTTTTGTTTTTCCTTGTCCAGTTCGCTGAAAACATTGCTGAAGTATCTGGTTCCGTTTTTCAGTGTACTGATGGCGTCTCTCAATTCGCTGGTGCTGGCATTTTTTGAAACAGCTCCGTTGATGTTTAGGGTGGATAATTTGGCTATGATCCAAGGTTCTTCATGCATGGTATAGATTAAAATGCCGCATTTGGGTATCTGGCTGTGAAGGTGGGATATGAGTTGGAATCCATTCATATCCGGTAGTTCAAGGTCAATGATGCAAAGGTCGAATCTCTCTTTGAGGGTCAGTTGTTCCACGTCTTTTGCACAAGTGGCTCCTTTGCACGTCACTCCTTCGAGTTGCGAGGCCAATGCGATGATGCCTTCAGCAACAATCGGGTGGTCATCTATTACCAGTATTCTGTATGTTTCTTTGTTTGGTTTCATTCGTTTATGTTAAGCAGTAGGGTGAAAACGTTGTTTTCTGTTGACGAGCATACATTGGCGGTAGCGTTGATGGCTCTGATACGGTCGTTTACGGTGCGCAATCCTATGCCGTCATTGTTGTTTGTTGCTGTTTGTTGCTTGTTTGCATTCTTACCGTTGTCTGTAATTTGCAGGGTATATTTATTTTCATTGTCGGCACGGAGACTGATGACTATATGACTGGCTGAGGCATGTTTCACGATGTTCATGGTGAGCTCTTGTACGATGCGGTACAGCTCATAAGCGGTTTCATTGGGAAGATGGCGTGATGCGTTGTTCTCCGTTGGATGATAGCTGACCTCTATGCCGGTGTTCTCGGTCAGTTTGGCAGCATAACGGTCGAGTATCTGGTCTAGACTGAGATGCTCGAATTCGGGAGGCATCAGTTCGTGTGAGATATTCCGCACGTTGTTTCTCAGTTTGCTGACGAGTGAGGCCAGTTCCTGCTCATTCCCTTTGCCGGCAGAAGTTTCTATCTTCATTTGCAGCCCCAGCAGGTCGTTGGCTATGCCGTCATGCAGTTCCTTGGCAAAATATTTGCATTCCTCTTCCAACCCTTCAATGTAACGGCGTGCCGAGTTCAGTTCGTTTTCTTGCTTTAGCAGTTCAATCTTCTTTTCGGCTATTCGTTTCTTGTGGCGGAGCGTCAACAAAGTAATGAGAGCAAGACCGGACAGAAGGGCTACAGCAATGGAGGCTTTTAGCAGGAAGGCTTGGTGTTCCAGTTGTTCTTGTTGCAGGTGGGCTATCTCCAATTCCTTTTCTTGTGTGTGATATTTCACGTTGAATTCTGCCATTTGTTGCGTCAGATTGTGCTGTGCCAGCGTATCAGTCCACATGCGGGCACTATCCATATAGGTGTAGGCCAGTTTGGGGTTTCCCAAGGCATCGTAGCATCGTGCCATTTGTGTAAATAATGTTTTGGGCTCGGTACCGGTTTTCCGGTTACGCAGCCAGTGGAAGTCCTTCAAGGCGCGGGCATAGTTTTTGCGGTTTGTTTCGGTGGCTGCCCTCGATTGTATGAATCCTATGGCAGCGATGGAGTTGGATGGTACCCGTTGTAGTAGTTTGTTCCCCAATTTCAAGTAGTGGTCTATGGAATCGGGTTGTTCTTTTCGTTCAAAGAGTCTCAGCATGCCGGGCAGGCAGCGTATCTTCCATAAGTCTTCGTTTCCCTCTCCGTGGCAGGCAATGTTCCAGGCTTTGCGGTTGGATTTTTCAGCATCATCCAGCTTGTTCAGCTCAGCCTTTATGGTTGCCCTGATTTGCCAGGTGGTGAAAGCTACGAATGGGTCTTCGGTTCTGGCGGCATGTTCGGTGGCCATGTCGGTATACTTTTCAGCTTCGTCCAGCTGCCTGATATTGAAGTATAGGATGGACACATTGTTGCAGATGTGGGCTATCCAGCTTTCGTCCCCATATTGCAAGGCACTGTCCAGTGCTTTATTGTAATAGTAGAGTGTAGAGTCATTCATTTGGTGCTGACGGTAGAGGAGTCCCAAATCGTTGTATACGCTGATGTGCTTTTCCAAATCATTTATCTGCGGCAGGTAGGGGAGCACATTTTTTTTCATGGCAAAGGCTTCTTCTGTCTTTCCCACATAGACCAGCAGTGTGGCTTGTTCGTTCAGCAAGATGGGATACATGAAGGAGTACTTTACGTTCCGGGTGGCAAAGGCGCTGTCGAAGCTACGTTGCGCTTCATCGTAGTGTCCTTCTTCCATGAGATTGGCTGCCCGGTTGTAGAAGTGTGCCAACAGAGTGTCTGTTGGTATTTCTCCGGCGTGAAGCAGGATAGTGGTTAAAGAAAAGAGGAGTGATAATAGCTTAGTATGGCGTACCCTCATATCGGTATATTTTAATGGAATTCAATCTGTGCTTAGTTGTTGCAAATATACGTCTTATTCATTTTGCTTTTTATTGGAGATGCTGAATTTTTTCTGTATGTGGCTGAAAAATCACCTTTTTCAGTGACAAGGAGTGAAAGGAAAAGTTTATTACTTTGCAAAAAATATTAAGCTTTGTCTGGGAATGATAAATGGCCAAAAGTATCTGTCCGGGTTTGAATGGCAGAGTCTTGTTGTCGTGAGATACGGACGGCATTCCTTATACTTTTGTTATTATGGATTTTCCTTAGAGGGATGGGGATAAAACAAGATTTGTAACTTATGAAAATGTTTAAATGATGGCTGCCTCCATGTTGGGTGTGGCGTTGTGCTTGGGATTCACTGCTTGCAGTGACGATGACGAAAATGAGAATGGTGAGGGTGGCGAAAACACCGCCACTGTGGTCAATCCTTCGCAAGTGTTTACGGGAGGGCTTCCGAAGTCGGTTTCGGGCATGGCGATTTCTCACAATGAAGAAGGGCTGGTGACGAACATTACAACTGAGGATGGGGATAAAGCCGTCTTTGAGTACTTTCCCGCTACTACAAAGGCAGATGTTGCAAAGGACCGAGCAAGAATCACCGTGACGGATGAAGAGGGCGATGTTACAGAACTGAACTTGCAGCTCAACAGCGATGGTTATGTGGAATTTTGCAACTCAATAGACCACGCTGGTACTCCCGATGCCGATGAGTTTACTTGGGAGATGGAATACGACACTGAAGGCCATCTGGTTGTAATGAAACGCTCTGAAAGCGATGGTGAAATAACGAACATCACCTATAAGGATGGAGATGTGGTGAAGACTTCCACACGTTATGTAGCTAGTGGGGATCTCAATGGTGACGGAATTATCGACAGCAATGACGAGTGGGAGTATAGTGCTGCCATAGACTATACGACGGATAATATAACAGCTCCTATCGAGAATAAGGGCTGCCTGATGTTGTTTGATGAAATGACTTGGATGTGGATATGGACGAGATGATATATGCCTATTATGGAGCATGCTTGGTAAGGCTACGAAACATCTGCCGCTTGTAGGGCATTATACATACAATGGCGAGGACTCTGTGTCCGATATGTATTTTACATGGACATTGAATTCCGACAGTTATCCTACGGAACTGGTTGTAAAAGACCAGTGGGATGAATACAGATGTACATTTACTTGGTAATTATAAAACATCTGTTTATTCTTGTGGAACAGGACATGAGCCTATAAAATGTAAGGGGTTGCCTTTTGCCGAGACAACCCCTTCTTATTTTATGTGGAATTTATTGTGACAGCAGATGTTGGTAACTTTCTGCTGTTTCAAGTTTATAATACTTTGAATTCATATCCCTCTTCCTTCAGGAAGTCAATGGCGCGCGGCAATGCGTACTGCAGGTTTCCGTTGCACCAGGATTTCAAGGAATCGTGGAAGGTGATGATGGAGCCGTTGCGGGCGTAGCGCATCACGTTGGCTAGCACTTGCGGACCGCGCAGCTTCTTGCTGTAGTCGCGGGTCACGAGGTCCCACATCACAATCTTGTAGGTTCGTTTCAGCGTGAGATACTGGTTGGCGAACATATGGCCGTGGGGAGGGCGGAACAAGAGAGGTAGAGAACCTTCTCCACATTGCAATTGATGTCCCCACCCATTTCCATGAAAATCTTCGCCTGTTCGGTATTTCCCAGATAATTCTTGGCCGTGTATTCAAATCCACGGATATGGTTGAAGGTGTGGTTACCGATGCGGTGCCCACGCTCAACGACCATCCGGAATTCGTCTGGATGCTTCCGTATGTTGTCACCTACCATGAAGAAGGTGGCTTTGATGTTGTGCTTATCCAGCAGGTCGAGCACCCAGGGAGTTACTTCGGGGATAGGGCCATCGTCGAAAGTCAGATAAACGGCTTTTTCATTGGGGTCCATCCTCCAGACTGCACCGGGATATAGTTTGCGAAAAAACTCAGGAGGTTGTTCTATAAACACGTGATTAAGGATTAAGGGATTAGGGATTTTAAGGATTAGGGATTTTAAGGATTAGGGGTTAAGGATTAGTTATTAATGATTAGTGATGAACTGCACAGGCTAATCCCTAATCCTTTAATCCTTAATCCCTAATCCTTATTCTCACTCCTTCATTCTGTCCACATACATATTATACAGTTCTTCCACCTTCGGCTCGTAGATTTCGGCGAGCTTGGAGTTGTACTTCTTCATGGCCTTCACCTCGCATCGAGTACAGCCCAGTGGTATTCAAATTCACGGGTAGAAATCATGAAGCGGTTGTCGTCCAGGCTCAGATACCAGGTCAGGTACTCTACAGCCTTGTCAGCAAGGGCTTTCATCATCTCGTCCGCCTTGGCGGTTTCGCCCAGTTGGTAGTAGGCTTCCGCCATCTGTACGGCACCGTTCTGCCAGTCGTAAGGCACGTTGTAGGCGGGAATCATCTTTTCGGCATAGTCCAGGGCGGCTTTTGCCTTGTCTTTCTTGCCCTCACGCATCAGCTGCTGCACGAGTTGGGAGAAGATGCGACGGTGAGAGTGACACATGCGCATTGCGTTCTCGTCGATATAGATGCCCGGCTTGTCGATGCCACCGAACTTGAACTTGTTCATCAGGTTGTCGTACATCTTTTCGGAGTCTATTGTCACGCCCGTCTTACTGGTGTCGAACGGAGTGAAACGATAGGCAAGACCTTCCTGAACGAAGTGGTTCTCCATGTTCAGCTGGTTCTCCCTGCCTACGCTGACAGCGATATAGATGGGGCGTTCCCAGTTGGCCTCGCTCAGCATTTCGAGCATCATCAACTCGCTCTTGTAGAGGGCGCGTTTGCCTTTCAGCGAAATGTGCATGTAGTCGGGGATTGAGTCGCCCGGTATCATCATGCCGCTGCGGCGCACGGCTTCCTTGTCTACCTTGATGACGATGCTGTCGGTAGGAATCACCTTCAAGTCCTGATTCTTGTTGCGCACCCAGTTCTTGAGGATATTCTTTAGCTCATACGGGTTGTCACCGAATTCTTTCTTTACATTGACCAGTGCTTCGGGATTACCGTCCAGTGCCTGCTTCTCGGCTTCGGCATAGAGCTGGTCGATGCTTTTCTTGTACTCAGGCTGGATGGGGACGTATTCGTTGGTGCCTTCTACGTACTCCATTCGGTCCCACGTGATGGGGAGAGAAGGACTGTCGTAGGCGGGGCGCTTCATCTGGTCGATGTACCAATCGGTCTGCAGGTACGAGAGGTTGCAGGTACGGGCGTCGGTACGGAAACCTTCGGTCTCCTGGTTGTACCAGAGGGGGAAGGTATCGTTGTCACCGTTGGTATAGATAATCGGGTTGCCGCTTTCTTGCAGGGACATCAGGTAGTTCTGGCCGAAGTCGCGTGCCATGTAGCGGTCGCTGCGGTCGTGGTCGTCCCAAGTCTGGCTTGCCATCTGCACGGGGACAAAGAGGCAGGCTACGGAAACGATGGCGGCAGCAGGCAGTTCCTTCATCTTGGCGTAGTCTTGAAGCAGACGGACGAGTCCTGCCACACCCATACCAATCCAGATGGCGAAGGCGTAGAACGAACCGGCGTAGGCATAGTCACGTTCGCGCGGTTGGCTCGGAGTCTGGTTCAGGTAGAGCACGATGGCAATACCGGTCATGAAGAAGAGGAAGAAGACCACCCAGAATTGCTGGATGCCTTTCTGTCCACGGTAGGCTTGCCATAGCAGGCCGATGATACCCAGCAGCAGGGGCAGGCAGTAGAATACGTTGTGTCCCTTGTTGTCTTTCAGTTCCTGAGGCAAGAGGCTCTGGTCGCCCACCAGCCAGTTGTCGATGAACGGGATACCGGTAATCCAGTTGCCGTGTTCAATTTCTCCGCTGCCTTGTATGTCGTTCTGGCGTCCGGCGAAGTTCCACATGAAGTAGCGCCAGTACATCCAGTTGAGCTGGTAGGAGAAGAAGAACTTGATGTTTTCCCACTGTGTGGGCATGTTTACCATAATCATGTTGCCGCATTTGTCATAGGCACATCGTAACCCTTGATGTCCTGCCAGGCATGGTATTGTTGTGTGTGGGCACTGCTGTACATACGCGGAAACAGCATGTTCTGGGCGTATTCGTACTCAATGCGTCCGGGGATTTCGATGTACGAATCCTTTTCATCGGGTGTAGCTTTCTCCTTGCGGATGAACTTCGTGCCGTTGTACTTGATGCGCGGTTCGCAGTAACCGTCTTTCACGTCCAGCGCCACTTGCGAGGAGAAGGCAGGGCCATAGAACAACGGGCGTGTGCCATACTGCTCGCGTCCCAGGTATTCGCCCAGTGTGAAGATGTCTTCCGGAGAGTTCTGGTCCATCGGCGTGTTGGCGGTGGAGCGGATGACGATAAGTGCATACGAGGAATATCCGATGACAATCATCATGGTGCAGAGCAGCGAGGTGTTCAGCGTGCGTGCCGATACGCGGAATTTCTCTTTGACGGCTGCCTGCGTCTTCGGACGGAGGTAGAGCCACAATGCGGCAATGACAATGACACCGATAACTACCGAGCTGGTACCGTGTCCGTAGAACGGGATACCCAGCATGGCGATAGTGAGTATGAACGAGAGTGCCATACGTGCCTTGTTGCGTTCGGTATAGCTTTCGTAGATACCCCAGATGAGGCAGGCTGCCAACAGGATGATATATACGATGACACCCGTGTTGAAGGACATGCCCAGCGTGTTGACGAAGAGCAGTTCGAACCAGCCGCCCACTTTCACGATACCCGGCACGATGCCGTAGAGTACGGCTGCTACCAGTATGCCCGAAGCGAGCAATGCCAGCAGGGAACCTCGGGCATTGGCGTTGGGTACTTTCTTGTAGTAGTATACCAGTACGATGGCGGGCAGGCAGAGCAGGTTCAGCAAGTGCACGCCGATACTCAGACCGGTCAGGTAGGCAATGAGAATCAGCCAGCGGTCACTGTGAGGCTCGTTGGCAACGTCCTCCCATTTCAGTATGAGCCAGAATACGACGGCAGTGAACAGTGAGGAGAAGGCATACACCTCGCCTTCCACAGCGCTGAACCAAAAGGTATCGCTGAACGTGTAGGCAAGTGCGCCCACCAGACCGCTACCCATGATGGTAACCATCTGGCCGCGTGTGATATTGTTTTCGTCTGTCACCACAAGTTTGCGTACCAGGTGCGTGATGCTCCAGAAAAGGAACAGGATACATGCGCCGCTCATCAGCGCGCTCATGTAGTTCACCATCTTGGCAACGGTGGAGGCATCGGAAGCAAATTGTGAGAATAGGTTGCTACCAGCATGAAGAACGGTGCGCCGGGCGGGTGTCCTACTTCCAGCTTATAGCCGGTGGTGATGAACTCCGGGCAGTCCCAAAAGCTTGCAGTAGGTTCGATGGTCATGCAGTAGACCGTCGCTGCAATGAGGAAGGTAATCCAGCCTACAAGGTTGTTTACGGTTTTGTACTGTTTCATTCAGATGAAATTCGTTATAATTCAGTTTTGTTTTTTACAAGTTGTTTTGCCATCCGCTTAGTTAACGTATTGGCATATATGGGCGCAAATATAATGATTTCGCTTCTAAATAGGTGACAATAAGCAGCATTATTAGGATAGGTTAAGGGATTTGCTGCATCTATAGATGCAGCACGGTGGAAGTATAGATGCAACGCGGTGGATATATAGATGCAACAATGATGATTCTATAGAGGGAATATCCGGCCGATAAAGGGGATGCGGAAAGGAAGTATCCTCCTTGCTTGTCTAAATGAATCTTTCGTTTATAACCGAAAATCTAGCCTTTTTCGCAAACTTTTTAGGTTATGAACGAAAGAATGGATATACTTAGGAAGTACAATCTCTGGACAAGAGGAGATTTATATTTTCATCGACGAAGTGCAGCTCATCGAAGAATGGGAAAAGTCGGTCAATTCTTATTCGCAGGACTATACCGAGGAGTACGAGCTCTTTATCAGCGGCTCCAACTCACGGATGCTGTCCGGTGAGCTTGCCACGCTGCTTTCGGGGCGATACGTCCAATTTCCGGTATATCCCTTCAGCTATCAGGAGTATACAGAGATAAGGCATCTGGAACAGAACCGCGAGAGCTATATGAATACGGGCGGAATCCCGGAACTTTTTGTCTTGCCCGAAAAGCAGGAGGTGTAGCGCAATTACTTGTCTGCCTTGAAGGACACCATCTTGCTGAAGGACATCAGCCAACGCTACAGCATACGTGACCCCCGACTGCTTGAAGACCTTTTTGCGTTTCTTGTAGCAATGCCTCTAATTTAGTGTCCATCGGCAACATCGTGAACTATTTCAAGAGCCAAGGCCGGAAGACGGGCTATGATGCCGTGGCTGCTTACATAGGCTATATCGAAGACTCGTTCTTGGCGTATCGTTGTGAACGCTTCGACTTGCGCGGAAAGGAAATACTGTCCGGTACGGCGAAATATTACATCAACGACCTTGTCTTTAAGAATTTTCTCTATCCCGGAACGGCCTATGGGGTGGGTTATAAACTGGAGAATCTTGTCTATCTGGAGTTGCTCAGGGCAGGCTATGATGTCTATACCGGATGTGCCAAAGAAAAAGAGGTGGACTTCATCGCCCGGAAAGGCGACCGTACGATATATCTGCAATCCACCTACATGCTGGTATATGAACAGGCGGTGCGCCGTGAGTATGCTTCGCTGGAGTCGATACAAGATAATTATGAGAAGCTGGTTGTCTCGCTTGACGACTTCTGCCTGCCGTCTCATGAAGGAATAAGGCATGTGCGGGCGTGGGAACTGCATGGGTTGTTGTAAAAGGTGCTGAAAGACGGAAATATCCCTATAACCTTGACAAAAAGTAATGTTTTTCCCGGTTTTCCTGCCGCACTTGGTTTTATAGAAGAACGGATTTAGGATATATTGTGGATATTCAGCTCATAAAGATGCGTTCTTTTTGCATATTCTTCCGCTTTTGTGGGACTTTTATACAGAAATTGGCTACACTTTTAAGCTAAAAAGAGTATACCGTTTTACTAAAATGGGAGTTGCGTTTTAGTAAAACGGTTACTCTGTTTTAGTAAAACGTTCTTTTGCTTTTGCATTTTCGGTGTATCAGGGCTTTCGGAGGTGTGATTTCGATTTATTAGAAGGACGTTCGTTTTGGTATAATGCTTATAACCTGACACTTATGGATTTTCGCTCTCGTATTTCTTTCTGTGTGGATAATCGGTCCGAAATACGGGATTCTCGTGCGATAGAAAATACAAAGTGTCAGAATGACAAAATCATATTTATCTTCTGTAGGTATCAGCCTTAAAAATACTTTCCAATCTTTTTCTTGTTTTCATTCTTTATCGTTAAATTTGCCATCGAAGCAAGGAAGTGTCCTTAGCTTCAATGTTTTGTGAAATGATATTGTAAGAAGCGTTGTGCTTCATTCTTGTCTTTGAGAACCTGAGAAATTTTCGAAACTATACAAGAATGGCATGGACTGCTCCTGCGCTGGTTTCGGCGTGGGTCTGCTGTCTGTTCATTTGTATAGTGGGGTTTTCTCAGGGCCTTCAAAGACGATGGATAGCACGCAGTTCCACGTTCTTTTTTTATATTCAGCAATACTCCCTCCTGAACCAAAGCTCGAATATCGGATCGGAGAAAACATACTTGTTCCCCTCTTTCTCAATGAAATCACGTTCTGTCAGCATACGCTTGTTGCGTGTGATGGTCTGTGCACTGCCCAATTCATATTTCCGCACTACGGGGATGGAGTTGAAGCGGTATTCACCGTCGGCTACAGCACGAAGCATGGCAGTTTGGGCAGCAGTCAGGTTCTCGGTGTCGTTCATGAACATAGGCATGTTGGTGTCTATCAGTTGGCGGGTACGGATTTCGATAATCTCATCTGTCACTTTTTCAGACGTACCGCTCCAGATGAAATAGCACAACTGTTGCAAATACCACGAATGGCATTTCACGATGTCGCACAGTTGTTCTGCTTGCTGTTCGCTGATTTCTTTGTTCGTCCGGTGGAAGGCATTGACGATGAAGGGCACCCATTCCTCTTTCTTTATCTTTTGCAGGAACAGTACTTGTCCGAAGCGGTAGAAGGGGTTAGAAGAATTGTTGAAGATGTCCATCATCATATGCCGCTTGCTTCCGTAAAAGCAATAGGAGACTTGTTGCTGCTTCTGCCAGGCAGAGCGCATTTTTCCCTCCATACTTTTGTAGCCGGGTAGTAGTGCCAGTTGTTGGAACTCGTCGATGCAGACAATCAGGTGTATGCCTTTGGCAGCTGCTATCTTTTCGGGTAGTTCCAGTATCTCCATGACACTTTTTTCTTCCAGTTCCAATTTCAGGTCAAAGGAGAGGGTATCGGTTGGGTCGCTCTTCAATGTGATACTGGGAGAAACGGCTTTAAGAAACTGTTTCACATCTTCAAGCCTCTTTTCAAGGGTGGAGGCGGCGCAAGAAATGACTTCTCGCGCAAAGATGCGGTAGAATTCAGCTTCCGTCTTGATGCTGAATGCATCAATGAAGCAGACACGGATATGCTTGTCTTCTTGTGTCAGTTCGTCCATAGCTACTTTTACAAGCGACGATTTTCCCCATCGGCGCGGTGAAATAAGCATTACGTTGATGCCCGATCCAAGTAATTCTTTCAGTTGCTTTCGTTCTTCTACCCGATTGACGAAACTTTCTTTATCAACCAGTGTGCCGTATTGAAAAGGTGATTTCATAAACTTTCTGTTCTTGATTTAATGACAAATATACAAATTATACATTAATGTATAATACATCAATGTATAATTTTGTTTGAGCACATGTGCAAAAACACCCACTTTTTGCACATGAAACGGAGAACGTGAGCAAAAAAGCCTTATTTTTGCTCGCGTTATTGATTCCGAATATAATGTTAAATACAAATATACTATGAAAAGTAAGGTTCTTGCATTGATTCTATTATGCGGTGCCGCCTCGTTGGGCGCCAAAGTAAAACTGCCTGCACTGGTGGGCGACAACATGATACTCCAGCAGCAGACTGAAGTGAAACTGTGGGGAACGGCTGCTCCGGAAGCCGAAGTACGCGTTACGCCTTCGTGGAACGGACAGACAATGACTTGCCGTGCCGATAAGGATGGCGGTTGGACGCTTGCCGTGGAGACTCCGGCAGCAGGATACACGCCTTATGAGATAACTTTTGATGACGGAGAAAAACTACGTTGAAGAATATCCTAATCGGTGAAGTATGGCTTGCTTCCGGCCAGAGCAATATGGAAATGCCCCTGAAAGGTTTTGCTGGCTGTTGCATCATGAACGGAGCGGATGACATCATAGTTTCTGCCGAGAATAAGGGGGTGCGTATGTTCACCGTTCCCAAGCACCAGACTTATGAACTGCAAACCGACTGCAAAGGTAGCTGGAACATATCTTCCATAGAAACCGCACCCGATTTCAGTGCGACGGCCTACTATTTTGCCACTTCGTTGAGCCGTGCCCTCCGGATTCCGGTCGGCATCATCTGTAGCGCTTACGGTGGATCCACTGTAGAAGGTTGGATAAGCCGTGAACTGCTGGAAAACTATCCAGACATATCTCTCAACCCCGATTCCATCGAACGCCTGCATCCCATGCTCCGCCCCATGCTGATGTACAATGCCATGCTGAAGCCGCTTCAGAACTATACCATCAAAGGTTCATCTGGTATCAGGGAGAGTCGAACGTAGGTCGCCATGAAACATATGCCGAACGCTTGGCCGACATGGTGCAGCTGTGGCGCAAGGAATGGGGCTGGGCGAATTGCCTTTCTACTTTGCCGAAATAGCGCCGTACGCCTATGGAGGTACCCAGCAAGAGAAAGCTGCTTACCTACGTGAAGCGCAATTCCGTGCCCAAAGCCTGATTCCGAACAGTGGTATGATTTCGACAAACGACCTTGTAGAGCCTTATGAGATGTACAATATCCATCCCCGCAACAAGACAAAGGTAGGTCAACGCTTGAGCTATCTGGCATTGAACCTTACCTATGGATTGAAGCAGATACACTGTTTCGGCCCACAATATAAGTCATGGACTGCTAAAGGCAGTGAAGCATGGGTTTCCTTCGACCATTTGGAAATGGGTATCTGTCGCAACTATGACCTTCGCGGTTTCGAAGTGGCGGGTGAGGACCGTGTGTTCCATCCTGCCGACAAAGTATGGCTGCACTGGCAGACGAATGAAGTGGTAATCTCTTCAGAAAAGGTATCCCATCCCGTCAGCGTGCGCTATTGTTTCCATGATTTCCAGATTGGTACGATGATCGGTGGGAATGAACTGCCTACCATTCCGTTCCGTACGGATAATTGGTGAAAGAGTGAAAAGTATATAAACACTTTCATTATACTATAATATTGGGCGCGGGTTACGCGGAATCCACGGATGCAGTAAACTAAATCCGTGTAATCCGCGCCTAAAAGAAAATATCCAGAGGGTTTTGTTCCCCCTCTGTCTTTTATTGTTTCAGCAACTGTTCTGCTGCAAGTACCAGGAACATATAGTGGGACGAACCTCCTCCCAACACATACTCAGTCTGTTGCCAGAGGAACGGGAACGTCAGGAGTTCCGGGAAGTCGGGACGGATAAGCGCCGTACCGGAAATGACTCCACCGGGAATGTACGACCAGTCTGCGCGGTTCAGTCCGTAGCCTACAGTGGCTGATTGTGCGCCGACACCCGAGGCGAAGGAAGCCTGGTTGGAGCCCGGGTGGCATCCGAGAATGAAGTTGAGGGCATTGAATACCGGTGCTTTCGGGAATATTTCCGGATAGGCGGTTGTCAGGAAGTAGTGCTGGAAGCCGAAACGCTGTATATCCCAGCCTGCACCCCAGATGTTCGGACGGTAGGGAACGCCATAGGGAGTCTCCTGCACTTGTTTGTTCAGTTCTTGTTCATATCCGGTCAAAGCTTTGCGGAAAGCTGCTGAAAAGGCTTTGGCTTTCTTGTTCTTCATCTGTGCGAACAGTTTTTCCACACGTGCCGTGTACCAGCCGATGCGGCCTATCTGCTTGATGATGAGCTCCTGGTTGTCCAGAATGAAGTCCATATAGGGTTGTTCGCCGGTGGTGAGGTACAGCTCTACGGCTGCCTGCACTTTGGGGAACAAGGCTCTGTTGTTGCCGCTTCCGGTAGAAGCATATACTTTGCGAGCAATGTCGAGGCAATGCACACTCAATGTATCATTGAAACCTTTCAATACACGTGATACGGCAGCCAGCTGGGCAGCTGTCGACAGTTCCCGTCCGGGGTTATCCTCCGTAAATATCCAGCGGTCGTCTTCATTACCGATTTTCCCGTCGGTCATGGCGGCGGCATCACCCAGAAGTACGTACTGGCGCAGGTCGTTGCAGATGATTCCCCGGTAGAGACGTCCCAGTGCCAGGTAGCCGTTGACTACCGTAAGGGCGCCGTTCTCTACTTGTTGCAGCAAGTCATTCTTACCGTCGGGCTGGTGGATTTCCGTCACACGGTTTATCTGGTCGATGGAAGTCACGTCGAGATTCGGGTGGAAAGCTTCGTAGGCCAGTGCAGGATATAGGATTCTCCGGCTTGGGATTCGATGCGGAGGTCAAAGTCTCCGGCATCGTGCCAGCCGCCTATGTTCACTCCGGGAACCACTTCACCCGGTTTGAACTTGGACAGGCCCTCTTTCTGGTCGTAGCCGTCGATATGATTGTGTGCCGGTGCCATCTGGGCATCGTCCATGTGGCAGCAGTCGTGCCATACGCGGTATTTTTCGTTGACGCGCATGTGGCACATCTGTACGGGAAGGAAGTATTCCAGTACGGGTTGCCATACGCCACGGGCATATACGTCATTGTCGATGCGGAAGATGGGAGACACGGAGGTATTGTATTTAATCTTATAAAGCCCCGGTTCCTTTACATCTGTGAAGTTTACTTTCAGATAGTTATACCTCAAGAATTTACCCCAGTTGGCAGGAGTGACGTTCTTGACAACCTTTTCGCCGTCGGCATCAATGCGGATGATTTGTGCCGTTTCCTTTCTGTTGTCACGTATATCCATTTCGATGACGGCTTCCTTGTCCTGAGTGGATGATAACCTATCTGTGAAGTCTGGATAACCGGCTGATACATCCAGTCGGCCACTACGTTCGGAGTGATAATCCATTTGACGGCACCTTTGGTGACACCCGGTTTTATGTTGCTGCGCAGTACGAACCAGCCGTTGTTGTGGTTCATACGCCCGTCAAACAGTTGCAGGTCACCGCTCAATGATTCGATGGTAACTTTGTTGTAAGGGTCATCGGGCCGGGAGGTGAACTTGGTTCCTTTGGCATAAGGTTCGCTGATGATGTCGTCTGCCACAATCGGGCTGTAACCTTTTCCTATCAGTTTGTCCATGTCTGCCAGCGATTTTTGCCGTCATGGTAGTTTCCTGTATGCAGATAGTTGGGCTGGGTTGTCATCAGGGGGAGTTGGGCTGTTGCGGGAAGATGCCGCTCTGACCGTCCATAATCCAGGGCTTGCCGAAGAGGGAACCCGGGAAGAATTCAAGGTTGAAGCCCACTTTTCCGATGAATTCCTGGGGAATGGGGCGGTCAAGATCTACGGTCACCTCTATGTTTTTACCTTTGCTTTCCACGTTTACCGTATATATAAGGTGGAGGTCCGGGTAAATCATCGGGTTGAATCCGGTGAGATGGCGTGAGGAGTCGGGATAGCACAGCGTGGCGGTGATGCTGTTGTCACCGAGCTTCCGGTCGAGCTGTTTCGGTACGGGTTGCCATTGTCCGGGCGTGGCTTCCAGGCGGATGTCTCCGTTTGTTGCCACACGGTGTCCGTTCATGATGATGCATACCCCTCCCTGGTGTCCTTCGGGATAGATGTCATCAAAAGCCATGACGTCGACTCCCTGGTTCTTGAAATAACCGGAGGATGTCAGCTTGAAGTCTTGCGCATGCAGCGTACTGCTGCTGCAAAGCAGTGCCAAGACTGATGCAAATAGGAAATGTTTCTTTCTCATAGTATCTATTTTGAGTTACGAAATTTTCTACTAATATACGGACTAAAAAGGAAACGGATGGCTTTTGTTTGTAGCCAATAACGTTATGAAATGTGTCTTTTTCCTCTATTTTATGATATTCATTGTTATATTTGTCATACAATGGTGTTTGAACTGCCAGATACCAACGTTTGAGCTAATAAAAGCTGATGTCTGGTAAAACAAGGACTCAGTACCCAAAAACAGCCTTTATCGGAACCAATTGTATCCATTGAAAAAGGATGGTAGTGAGTAGTGGCAACTTGTTTTTTTGTACATTTGCAATGTAACTATGATTAATTCCTTAAATCGCTATATTATGAAACGTATGTTTTCCGTTTTTTTGCTGATTACAGTATGGTTGCTGGTTACACCTTTCCTGCAAGCACAGTCACACGTAGACAAGGTTTTAAAAGATGAAATAACCTCGGACTTGAAAGAGAATATCCTCTCTTTTGGGAAAGATACAGCGTAGATTCTTCCGGAGGCTTTTATGGTTCATTGGGACGTGACGGTGCCCCGATAGCGGATGCTCCCAAAGGTGGTGTACTGAATGCCCGCATCCTTTGGACTTTTTCAACCGCCTACCGGATGTATGGCGATACTGCCTACCGTAAATTGGCTGACAGGGCGCAACGGTATTTCATAGACCACTTCATTGATTCGCAGTATGGAGGCGTATATTGGCTGATAAAAGCGGACGGTACCCCATTGGATACGAACAAGCAGACTTACGGCTGCTCTTATGCTATCTATGGGTTGTCCGAACATTTCAGGGCAACGGGCAACAATGAAAGCCTGCAAAAAGCCATAGAGCTTTATCGGATAATGGAGAGCAAAGTCAAAGATCCCGTAAATGATGGCTATATAGAATCCTTTACCCGCGAATGGGGAACTCCCCAAAAGCTGGGATATGATGGAGATGGTGTTGCCACCAAAACAATGAATACCCATATCCATGTATTGGAGGCATACACAGCGTTATATAAAGTATGGAAAGATGACGGCCTTCGCGAGCGCCTTGCAAAAGTGATAAACTTGATAACAACCAAACTGTATAACTCACAAACACATCACCTGATATTATACTGTGATTCGAACTGGAACAATCTGGATGACATCGACTCTTACGGGCATGATATCGAAACTTCTTGGCTGCTGACGGAAGCTGCAGAGGCTCTGGGTGACCCGGAGGTTATCGGGAGGTGCAGGAAGGTAGCATTGGAACTTGCAGATGCTTCCTTGAAGGAGGGCATCAACGATGGGAGCTATGATGTATGAACGACATAAGGACAAATCAGGAAGGACGACTTCCTGGTGGTGCCAAGCGGAAACTGTGGTCGGCTGTATCAATGCCTGGCAACTGACTGGTGAACAATCTTATCTGGACAGTGCCGTCCGCACCTGGAATTTCATCAAGTCCCGGATGATAGACAAGGAGTATGGCGAATGGTTCAGAACCGTGCTGGAAGATGGGACTCCCCGCTACAAGGAACCTAAAGCAAGTATGTGGAACTGTCCCTATCATAACAGCCGTATGGGGTTTGAGATTGATACCAGACTGAAATGACAACCTTTTATAGATTTGATATTATGAAGAATTTACGAATTTTCCAGTTTGGAATAGTTGTATTGCTGTGTGGTATATTATCTCTGCCGCTTTCTGCCCAGACGGAAGTGATGGCATGGAGCAATATCACGGGTGTCCGTGTAGACGGTGAATTGATAGACTTTGAGTCATCCTGCGTGTCGGAACCTTGAAAGGAGATATGGAGATTACTGGAAAGGAGAAGCAGGTCCGTCCCGTTTTCCATCGTGAAGGGGACATGCAGGAAGTGACGACTACTCTGCGAGGTATAAAGTTCCATCAGAAAGTGACGGACAAGGGAAAAGGTCTGGTGGAGATTTCTATTGATGCGCTGTCGGACACTACTCTGAACCAGTCAGCTATTACTGTATCGCCCTGAGTCCGGAAAACTACGCTGATGTCAAAGTAAGGACAAGTGGCAGGAAGCTGACCGCTACTTCGGCCAATAGGAAGTTGGAATTCAAGTTCAATAAGTCTGTAAAGGCCACGGTTGAAAAAGAATCCACCGGTACCGTAGTTTATATCTCGCTGATGCCGACTCTGAAAAAGGCCGGGAGAACTGCATTGTCCATGGAACTGCATGCTTCCGGAGTGATAGATCATAGTGACGCGGAAATTACATTGGATATGCAGAATCCGGGCAGTCTGTTCGCAGGCTTTGGGGGGAATTTCCGCCTGCAGAATCCTGCTGCCGACCCTAAAGTAATAGATTACTGTCTGGAAAACTTGCGTGTAGCCTATGGACGTGTGGAATTTCCGTGGAGATTGTGGCAACCGGAAGAGGAAGCCGACCCTATTGCCACCGCACAGAATGGGGGACTGAACAAGCGGGTGGAGGAAAGTCTCCTCATGGCAAAGCGCTTGAAGGCGATGGGAATGCCGGTAATACTAAGCTGCTGGTTTCCGCCTGCATGGGCCATTGACGGAGGTCCTGCAAGTTATGCTCGTCAAGGTGGTGTCATTGCTTATCGTCTGGATAACCGGAAAAAGGAGAAGATTTATAAATCCATGGCAGATTATCTGTTGTATGCCAAACGGTATTATGGTATTGAGTTCTCCATGTTCTCGTTCAATGAATCGGATTTGGGTATTGATGTCCTTCACACGCCGCAGGAGCATGCCGATTTCATTAAGGAGTTTGGAGCTTATCTGGCAGAGTTGAATCTTCCTACCGTATGCTGCTTGGCGACAATTCGGATGCTACGACTTTTGATTTTATCCTTCCTGCTTTGAACAATCCTGAGACTCATAAGTATATTGGTGCAGTTTCTTTCCATTCATGGCGTGGTTGTGATGATGTTACGTTAAAGAAGTGGGCGGATGCTGCCAAAGCGATCAATGTACCACTCTTGGTTGGTGAGGGTAGTACGGATGCCGCTGCTCATGGTTATGCCGAGATATTCAATGAGTCGACGTTTGCACTTTATGAAATCAATCTGTATACGCGTATTTGTGCCATTTGCCAGCCATTGTCCATCTTGCAGTGGCAGCTTACTTCAGACTATTCGTTGTTGTGGGGAGACGGCATTTATGGTTCCAAAGGCCCTTTGCGTCCTACGCAACGTTTCTGGAATATCAAGCAACTGGCCTCCACTCCGGCCGATGCTTTGGCCATTCCGGTCAGAAGTGGCAAGAAAAACGTAAACTGTACGGCTTTCGGAAATATGGTGCGCGGAGAATATGCTGTCCATATGGTCAATAATGGGGCGGAGTGCGAGGCTGTCATCTCCGGTATCCCCGCAGAAGTGAAGGAACTGAAAGTCTATGTGACCAATACAAAAGACTGCATGAAGGAAACTGCAGTGAAAGTGGAGAATGGGCAGGTACGGGTACACTTGCCGGCCATCAGTTTCATTACCTTATTGTCTGATAAATAATTTTAATATATAAAGAATAGTGATATGAATATAACTGCATTGTCTGTTTACGGTTCTGGGAGGGATGGTCACTTTAGGTCATCCTTCAGAAACTGTACGTTTGAATCAGTTAGGGTACTATCCCCGGCAGGAGAAAGTAGCAGTGGTGAATACCGGTGAGGTACGTGAATTTACCATAGTAGATGCAGCCACGGGCAATCGGGTATTTTCCGGCAAACCCGGATATACCGCTTCATCCGCTTGGTCGGATAAGAACAGGACGATATTGGATTTCAGTGACATCACGGCACCGGGAAACTATTTTCTGATGGTTAACGGAGATTCAGTGGCATTCGAAATAAAAGAAAGAGTACTGTCCCCTTTGGCCGATGCTGCTTTGAAATCTTTCTATTACCAACGTACGGGCATGCCCATCGAAGCGACTTATGCGGGTCGGTGGAGCCGTCCGGCAGGCCATCCCGATGACAAGGTACTGATACATCCCAATGCCGCCGGGCCGGAACGTAAGGCGGGAACGGTGATTTCTTCTCCGGGAGGATGGTATGATGCCGGAGACTATAACAAGTATATTGTGAACTCCGCCTATTCCATCGGATTGATGCAGGCGATTTATGCCCGCTTTCCTGACTATTTTATCCGTCAACGGGTCAACATCCCGGAAAGTGGAAACCACACGCCCGATTTGCTGGACGAGATGTACTATAACCTGAAATGGATGCTGACCATGCAAGACCCTGCCGACGGAGGAGTCTACCACAAGCTGACTACCCCTTCGTTCGAGGGATTCATCAAGCCTACGGAGTGCAAGCAGCCCCGTTATGTGGTTCAGAAATCAGTAACGGCTGCATTGGACTATGCTGCGGCTTTGGCGCAGGCTTCTGCCTTGTTTGCTCCTTACGAAGAGGATTATCCGGGCTTTTCGGAAGTGGCTTTGCAGGCTGCCGAACGTGCTTACGCCTGGCAGAAGCGCATCCGCAGGCGCTCTATCATCAGGACCTCCTCAACAAGCAATATCAACCTGCCGTGGTTACGGGAGCTTACGGTGATCGTAGTGCCGATGACGAATTCTTCTGGGCGGCTTCCGAGCTCTATCTTGCTACGGGAAAGCCCGCTTATCGGGAACAAGTGAAGAAGCATCTCCCCACTGCATATAAGACTCCTTCTTGGGGCAATACCACTGCGTTGGGCGTGTTTGCCTGGCTGCAACCGGCAGGGAATATCAGGGTGAAGACGTGGAGTTGGCAAATGCATGAAAGACCTGTTACTGGACTATGCTGCCGAGGCTGTGCGGGGTGCTGACCGCTCTCCTTTCCATGCTCCTTACGGCAACGATGCCAAAGATTTCTTCTGGGGATGCCTTGCCGAAGGGTGTGCTAACCAAGCCACTTCACTGGTTTGCGCCTATTTGCTTACAGGCGAGAAGTCGTACTTGACGAACGCCTACCGCAATATGGACTACATTTTAGGAAAGAATGCCACGGGATATTGTTATGTCACCGGTTTCGGGATGAAGAGTCCTCTGTATCCGCACCATCGTCTCTCTGCATCGGATGATATAGAGGCACCTCTTCCCGGTTTCCTGGTTGGCGGTCCCAATCCTGGGCAGCAGGATGGCGTTGCTTATGCTTCCAACCTGCCGGATGAGTCTTATGCAGATGTGGAAGGTTCGTATGCTTCCAATGAGATAGCCATTAATTGGAGTGCCGCTTTGGTGGCATTGGTGTCTTCGTTGGATGCTTTGATGTCAAAATGATGTTCCTATTCAGCTTGCTGCCTTATAAATTCGGACGGGCTGATGTTGAATTCATCTTTAAAATGCTTGGAGAATACCTTGGGGGAGTTATACCCCAAGGTATATGCAATTTCCGAAACTTGCATTTGGCTTTCTGTCAGGAGTTGCTGTGCCCGTTTCATGCGGATGGTTCTGATGAACTCGATGGGTTTCTTTCCCGTTATCTTAATCATTTTCTTGTAGAAATAGCTGCGTGATATATTCAGGCTGCTGGCAAGCTCTTCGACGGAAAACTCGGTTTCGCTGATATTGTCCTCTACAATCTGGATGGCTTTTTCCACCAGCTGTCGGTCAAGAGGAGTGATGGTGATACGGCTTGGCTCGATTTTAATTTCCTGATTGAATATTTCCTGCCGTTTGACGTTCATCTCGATAATCTTGTTGATACGCAGTTTGAGGACTTCCATATTGAAAGGCTTGGTGATGTAGTCGTCTGCACCGACGTTGAGTCCTTCCAATTGGTGCTCCTCGCTTGCTTTGGCTGTCAGCAGGATGATGGGGATATGTGAATAGCGTATATCGTTCTTGATGGTTGAACATAGTTCCAGACCATCCATTTCGGGCATCATGATGTCACTGACCACTAAATCTATATCCTCCTTTTCCAAAACATTCAGTGCTTGTTTCCCATTAGTGGCTTTCAATACGTGATATTTTCTGGCAAGACTTTCAGAGAGAAATTTAAGAAAGTCGTAGTTGTCATCTACAAGCAGGATAGTGAACGGATGGGTTTCTTCTTTTGTTTCCGATGCTTCGACCAGCTCTCCGTTTCCGGTTTCATTACTGTTCTGGTGCAGAGGGAGTGTAATCAGGAATACGGAACCGCAAGGCTGGTTATCCTTGACGCAGACAGTGCTTGGTGCATTTTTACATATTCGGAAACAATGTGTAGGCCGATGCCGCTGCCTCCGTTGCTCGATTGGTTTTTTCCCGACTGATAGAATCTTTGGAATATTTTTTCCTTGGATTCATCCTCTATGCCGCAACCGGTATCGGTAAAGGTCAGTTCCAGATTTTTTCCCTTTATGGCAATGTCCAGTGAGATGCTTCCTTTATTGGGAGTGAACTTGAATGCGTTCGACAGAATGTTGGTACATATCTTGCGTATCTTGTCATAGTCGAAATCCATGAATACGGAATGCTGCGGACTGGTAAAGCTGTAGCCGATGTTCCGTTTCTGTGCTATCGGGTCGAAGGAATGAAATATCTCGCTCAGGATGATGAGAATATTGTCGTGCTTGCATTTCAGTGTCTCGGCTTTGGCGTCGAGCTTTCTGAAGTCCAGCAATTGGTTGATGAGTTCCAGCAGATAGTCGGCGTTTTGCTTCACCATATCCAGAATCCCCTTTCGGTATTCGGGGTGGTCCACAAAGAATTCCTCAAGCGGGTTGATGATTAGCGATAGGGGGGTACGCAGTTCATGGCTTATGTTGGCAAAGAACTGTAGCTTCATGTTGTTGATTTTCTGTTGCTTTTCATTTTCTACTTCAATGGCCTGCATGATTTGTTTCTGTTTGTGCCGTGAACGCAGGTTGCGGATAATTAGTAGGATGATGCACAGAACAATGCCGGTATAAATGGTATAGGCCCACCAGGTACGCCACCAGGGAGGAAGTATCTTTATTTTCAGCTCTTTGATATGGGGCTCCATACGCCTTGTGAATTGCATGCCTTTACGGACAAGGTATAGTTTCCGGCAGGCAGCATGGATAGATTTATCTTGTTGTTTTCAGCATAAATCCAGTTGGCATGGCTTTGGTCGATTTTGTAGGCATATTTTATCTTGTCTGTTTCTATCAGGTCGAGAGCTGAGAAGGATAGAGTAAATGAATTTTCCTTTTCGGTGAGCGACAGTCTTTGTGCACATTCAAGCGAGCTTCCTCCCAAGATGTCAGAGTGGGCTGTTCCGGATTTAAGCTCGATTCCGGTCAGGTAGATGCGGGCATCGTAGTTTGTTGAAAGAATTTCTTGGGGGATAATGGTCTGGTATCCTTTGGGAGTGCCTATCAGTATGTTTCCATTCTCCAGTTTCAGAATGGCATGTACGTTGGTGTCATTGCAAATCAGCCCGTCGCTTACGGAATAGTTCACGATGGAATACACTCCGTTTGTCATCTGTATGCGTGAAATACCGTTGCCGGTACCAATCCACATCTGATGGTTGTTGTCTTCCGTAATGGCTCTGACGAGGTTGGCGGCAAGTCCGTTCTTCTGGTCAATGAAATAGACGGAGTCGTTCTTCTGGTTCCAGACGCTAAGTCCATGCGGATGGCCTATCCAAAGCAGGTCACGGCTGTCCTTGTAGACGGTGAGCATGTCGGTTTCCTTGAAACGGGTGGTTTCGGAGTAGATGTTGTAGGCTTGGGTTTCGGTGTCGATGATGATAAGCCCGCCTTTGCTTGCTACATACAGATGCCGGTCATTGTCATAGTACATATCCCGTACAAAGAACTCTCCCGGACGATACAAGATGGTGTCGAATACTCCAGTTTCAGGATGCAGCCTTTGTATATATCCTCTCATCGTACCTATCCAGACGTATCCGTGTTTGTCTACTTTTATCGTATATACATTGTCTTCGAGCAGTTGGCTGTTGCTGGTTGTGTATTGTCTGATTTGCCCTTTCAAATAGCAGAGCAACCCTTTCTGGAACGTGCCGATCCACAGACGGCTCTTGGAGTCAATGGATAAATCGACTACGATATTGGCGGGAGTGGGTATCTTCTCGTATGCATCGGTTATCAGTGATTGGCGTATCAGGCCCGTGCCGTCTGTTCCGTAGTAGATAAATCCCGGGTCGGTGTCCTTGCAGAAAGTCAAGATGTCGTCATATTCCAGTGATTTGTTGCAGAGGATGATTTGGGACATCGGACTATAATAGGAGATGCCGTGTTTGAAGTTACCTATATATATGATTCCGTCCTTATCCCGGTAAATGGTATTCAGGTTGTTGCTGGCGATGGTATGTGGTTTCAGGGGGTTGTGCAGCAGGTTGGTAAGCGATTTATTCAAGGTGTTGTAGATGACCAGCCCCATGTGGCTGGTGAGAATCCATACATTCCCGTCGCCCAAATCGAGGATACGTTGTACGCGGTTGTACTGAATATCATTGCAACTGTTCAGGCAGATGTCTTCCCATTGTTGTGTAAGGTTGCTTTTGTACAGTAGCAGGCTGTTTTGGTATGTATATATCCATATGCTTTCACTTTGGTCTGTATAGACGTGCGGTTCATGGTCTTCCAGTAGTGGTTTGTAAATGGCCGGGATGGTGATTTCCCTGGTTTCGGAGGTTTGCTTGTTGATGCTGTATAGTACGCCGTTGGAGTACATGACGTAGATATATTGCACTCCTATCGATATATTGGAAATTTTCTCGATAGACAGTGGATATGCTTTGAGGGAATTGTTGTCTATGTTCAGTATATAGATTTTGGAATGATCGTAGGCCCAGAATTCATTTTTGGGTGTTTTCCCTATTCTGAGAATGTTTTTGCTGGGAATCTTTAATTTTTCGAGTGTGGTTTTGTAGTCATTGTCGAACTTTCCGGTCTTGTAGTCGTAGATACTGTAACCGTTGGATGTCCTTATCCATACATTCATTTCCGGTCCTTCGAAGATGTTGATGATGGCATCGTCGGGCAGTTCGGAGTTATCCCGGTGATACTGCCGGAACGAGTAGCCGTCATATTTGTTGAGTCCCGATTCCGTCCCTATCCACAGAAATCCCCTGCTATCTCTGAAAATGCTCCTGACGCTGTTGTTGGACAGTCCTTCTGTGGTGGAAAGCTGTTTAAACATAACAGCCGGTGGAATCTCTGCCGGATTTCCCCAAGCTGTAAAGGCAAAGGATAGCTGGCATATTAAGAATAAAAACAGATGCTTCATGTGTTTTCTGTAATATTTAGGGAGATTAACGATATTGTATCTGCAAACTTAAATATAATCATCCGGATGGGCAAGGGAAGATTTGTGTATTCATGTACGATGATATACCTCATTTGGTGAAAAAGAGTATGCATTTTGTTTCCAGGTGCTCTATATGTGCTCTATGCAACAAAAACGGGCATTAAAAGACATTTTTCACACATCTGTTTTTCCTTTATGCAAGATACCTTTGTCAGTGAGATCATTTAAATCCTAATAGTATGAAGAAAGAACTTTTAGCAGTGGCAATGCTGTTGTTTGCCGGTGGCAATCTGTTGGCACAGCCACATGTCAATGACGGTACTTCGTATCTGATGAACCAACCTTTGGATATGAGTACTGATTTTCGTGATTTGAGTAATACCTTGTTTTTTGCAGATCATCTGGAATCATTCGACGTTAAGTCGGGTGAAGGACTGGTGAACTGGAAACGGGGGCATCTGATGCCACGTCAGGCTTTCAATACCAACGGTGCGCAACCCCGTAAAATGAGAATGCTCGATTTTCCTTTTACTGCTTATGAGAATGACCCGAACTTAAAATTTAAGATTGACTTTGTAACTCCGCGTACAGTACGTATTCGTATGCTTACTACTCCAGTGGAACCTAAGGTAAGTACATCCATTATGCTGGCGAAGGAACCGGGTAAAGATGAAAGTTGGAAGGTAACCGAAACGGAAAATACCATTGTCTATGCCGGTAATTATGGAACTGTACAAATAAACAAGAATCCTTGGAGGGTTGTATTGAAAGATAAGACAGGACGTATATTAAGTCAAACCGTTACTTTGCGTGATGCTGATTCTACGCAAGTGAAGTATACCCCTTTCAGTTTCATTAAAAGGGGAAGCGACAATGCTCGTCGTATCAATCCCGTGTTTACTCTGACTGCAGATGAGATGATTTTGGCTGTGGCGAGTCTGCTACAGGGTTGAACAAAGTGGGGCAGAAAGTAAATCTGTTTGTTACAGACCCACAAGGTCCGGAAACAGACCAGATGTACAAGCCCATTCCTTTCTTTATGAGCAATCGGGGATATGGTATGTTCATGCATACTTCCGCACCTGTCACTTGTGATTTCGGTGCTACTTATATCGGGCTGAACAAAATGTTTATGGGCGACGAAAACTTGGATTTGTTCGTATTCTTCGGTGAGCCGAAAGACATCTTGGATGAGTACACTGATTTGGTAGGAAAACCGGGTATGCCTCCATTGTGGTCTTTTGGTACATGGATGAGCCGTATCACTTATTTCAGTGAAAAAGAAGGTTATGATGTGGCTGCTAATATCCGCAAGAATAAGTATCCGTGCGATGTTATTCATTTTGATACTGGTTGGTTTGATGTAGACTGGCAATGCGATTATAAGTTTTCTGAAAACCGTTTCCAGAATCCCCAGCAGATGCTGAAGGACCTGAAGTCGCAAGGGTTCCATGTTTGCTTGTGGCAGTTGCCCTATTTACTCCCAAGAACCGTTATTTCCCTGAACTGATAAAGAAGGACATGTATGTAAAGAATGGTAATGGGGAACTTCCTTATGAGGATGTGGTGCTCGATTTCTCCAATCCGGAGACTGTAAAGTGGTATCAGGACAAGTTAGCCGGACTGCTGAATATCGGTGTGAGTGCCATCAAGGTTGACTTTGGCGAAGCGGCTCCGCTGAACGGTATTTATGCTTCGGGCAAAAGTGGTTGGTATGAGCACAATCTCTATCCGGTGCGCTACGACATGGCAGTATCCGAGATAACCAAGAAGCTTCATAATGAAAATATTATGTGGGCCCGTGCTGCGTGGGCCGGTTCACAACGCTATCCGTTGCATTGGGGCGGTGATGCTGCTACGACGAATACGGGTATGCTGGGTACACTCCGTGCCGGTTTGTCCTTCGGTTTGTCAGGTTTCTCTTTCTGGAGCCATGATATGGGTGGATTTGTAAAGTCTACTCCCGAAGATTTGTATTGCCGTTGGTTGCCGTTCGGTTTTCTGACTTCTCATACTCGTGCACACGGTGCACCTCCGACAGAGCCGTGGTTGTACGACAGCAAGCGTGTACAGGATGTTTTCCGCAAAAGTGCAGAGATGAAATATCGCTGATGCCTTATGTTTATGCCCAAGCCAAGGAATGTACTGAAAAAGGCTTGCCGATGTTGAGAGCTTTGTTCGTGGAATTCCCTGATGACCCTGGAGCATGGAAGGTGGACGATGAATATCTCTTCGGTTCGCAGATTCTGGTTGCCCCCTTGCTCGAATCCGGTATAACCGGCCGCACCGTTTACCTTCCCGAAGGAAAGTGGATAGACTATCAGACGGAGAAGTGTATGAAGGCGGATGGCACAGGATTGAAGCAGGCAGCCTGCCGATAATCATGCTGGTGCGCGACGGTTCGGTGCTTCCTCATCTGAAGTTGGCGCAGTCCACCTCTGAGATGGATTGGAGCAAGATGAGCCTGAAAGTGTATAGTGCCGATAAGAAACAGGCGGAGGGCTTGATATGCCTGCCTACAGACAACCGCATTCAGGTAGTGAAAGTGGATTGCGCAAAGGCGAAACCGCAGTTGCTGAATCAGGTTGAAGGCACTTCCCTGAGTTTCTGAACTTAATCTTTGAAAATCTATATTTAATCCACTCCTGCCGGTAGGCCGGGAAAAGAGTAAACCTTTTTTGCCACTATAGTGGCAAAGTCTTGCCATCACATTGGCAAAACTTAGCCAACGGCTTGGCAAGACCGTGCCAGCAAACTGGCAAAACTCTTATTCCCGGTATATTCCAAGCAGGGTCTTTGTTAAACCTAAGTATTTAGTATTTATGAGAAATGTGATGAAGTATTTGGGCATCATGTCAGTATCGCTGGCGTGCGCCGGACCTCTCTTTGCAACAAGCGGATATCCGTTTGCAAGTGTCGCTGTAGTGCAGCAGAGTGTAGCCACCGTAAAGGGACAAGTGGTAGATGAGAAGGGCGAACCCATTATCGGTGCCAATGTCATCGTAGAGGGTACGACGAACGGTATGATTACCGATTTGGACGGAAACTTCTCTTTGCAGTGTCCCGTAGGCTCTACGCTGAAAGCCAGTTACATCGGTTATCTGACAAGGACCGTTAAAGTAACCGGAAACATGAATGCCTTGAAGATTATCTTGAAAGAAGATGCCGAAACATTGGAAGAAGTGGTGGTGGTAGGTTATGGTACGATGAAGAAATCCGACCTGACCGGTTCCGTTACTTCTGTAAATGCAGAGGAGATGATGAAACGTAATCCGGTGAACTTGGGACAAGGTCTGCAGGGAGCTGCCGCCGGTGTTTCCGTCATCCGTTCCTCCGGTTCGCCCGACGGGGGATTCAACATCCGTATTCGTGGTGTAGCCACCGTAAACGGTAGTTCCGACCCTCTTTATGTAGTGGATGGAGTGCAGGTCGGTACTTCCATTGACTTTCTTAATCCAAACGATGTGGAGAGCATTGAAATCCTGAAAGATGCCTCTGCTACTGCCATTTATGGAACACGCGGTGCCAATGGTGTTATCATGATTACCACTAAAAACGGAAGCAAGGGCAAGGCACAAGTCAACTTCTCTGCCAACTATTCCCTTCAATTCAACAACAACAAGATAGACGTGGCCGATGCAGATCTCTTTGCCAAGGCAGTACGCGAATCTTGCCGTAACGGTTCGGTCATGACCAATCTGGCTTTTGGCGAAGAGTACATTGGCAAATTGAATAGCATCGATTGGCAAGATGAAATGTCACGTACAGCGTTGCAGCAGAACTATAATCTCTCCGCTTCGGGTGGTACGGAAGCCACGCAAGCCAACCTTTCAGTGGGATATCTGAATAATGAAGGTGTTGTCATTGAATCTTATTTCAAACGTCTGACAGCCCGTGCCAACATCACTCATAAAGTGAAAGATTTCATTCATGTGGGATTGAACTTGAACTATACACATGCCCAGCATCACTTCAGTGGCAATATGCGTAGTTATGCGCAAGCCATTCCTACGATGGACTATGTAGAGAATGGAGTCTTTTATTCTATGCCTATCGTTCTGCCCGACGGTTCATGGGGACATTATAAACAAGAGTCTGATGGTGACATCAACAAGGGGGCCGACAACCTGGTGGCTGCAGCCAAGACCAGAACCGACCAGATTTCCAAATGGGACCGTTTGGTGGCCAGTGCATTCCTGCAATTGGACATTGCAAAGGGATTGACTTTTAAAACCATCGGTAGCTACAACTATTTCACAAAAGGTTATGATGGATATACCCCTTATAATCCTCGTACATTTGGTTCGAAGGACCGTAAGGACAGTTATTCTATCAATCAGAATCAGAACTCGGAGATTGCCTTAGAATCGTTTGTCAACTATGACTGGTCGAATGCCCATCATCGTGTAAGCGCTATGGCGGGTTTCTCTATCAGCGATACGGACGGTGTCTGGTTGAATACCAGTGCCAGTGATTTCCCGGCTGACAACATTCGCCAGATTTCTTTGACAAACGACCCCAGCTCCAAGAATACAAATGGGGGACGTGACTTGAAGACCCGTTATCAATCTTATTTCGGACGTCTGACCTACAGTCTGAATGACCGTTATATACTGACGGCTACAGTACGCCGCGACGGTTCTTCCAACTTCGGTTCGGGCAACCGGTACGGTACTTTCCCTTCCGCTTCTTTGGCATGGCGCTTGTCAGAGGAGAACTTCATCAAGAATCTGAATCTTTTCAGCAACCTGAAGATACGTGCAGGTTGGGGGCAGACCGGTAATGCGGGTAGCGGAACCAGTCTTTCTGTCCCTCAGCTCTCTTCTTTGGATTGTATGTATTATGTCATGGCCGGGGGCGGCATGATGAATGCAGCCGGTATCGCACAGCAAAAGGAAATTGACACCAACCTGAAGTGGGAGACCAACGAGCAGACCAACATCGGTCTGGACATGGCCTTTATGAACAACGAGCTTTCATTCTCGGTGGACTACTTTATCCGTGACTCGAAAGATTTGCTTATTTATCGTCAGATCCGTCCTTCTACCGGTTTTACGTCTGTCTATACCAATGCCGGACATATCCGTAACAAAGGTTTTGAGGTTAGTGCTGCGTGGAATAAAAGTTTCGGTGATTGGAATGTAGGAGTACGTGTAAATGGTTCTACCTTGAAAAATGAGGCGGTAGAGGTGGGTGACCCTATTTTCTATAAAACAACAGTTATGGTACGCAGGATGGTGATGACTGGGACAATCACTCCATCACACAGAACGGTTATGCCGTAGGTTCTTATTATGGCTGGAAAGTGGCCGGTATTTTTCAGAACCAGCAGGAGATTGATGCCTTGAATGCTCAATCGCCTACAGGCAAGTACCAGGATGGTGACACCGCTCCGGGTGACTTCAAGTATATCGACCTGAATGGCGACGGCCAGATTACAGACGAAGACCGTACGGTTATCGGTAATGGTTTCCCGACTCTTTCCTACGGTTTGAACCTTACTGCCTCTTACAAGAATTTCGACTTTTCAATGAATATGTATGGGGTAGCCGGAATGGATGTCTATTCTTACAGCGCTGCCCGTCTGACTTCTATGTATGGTCCTGACGGCGGTTACCAGAACGTTCTGGCAGAATATGTGAAGAATGCCTGGACTCTTGAGAATCCCAATGGCAAATATCCGCGTATCACCAAGGGCGACCACAATAAGAATCACCGTTCCAGTGACGCTTTCATTAAGAAAGGCGATTATTTGAAGATTTCGAACATTCAGTTTGGCTATACTTTCCCGAAGAATTTGGTAAAGCACGCGAAGATGGAGAATGCCCGCATGTTTGTCAGTGCAGACAACATATTGACGCTTTCTTCGTATAACAAATGGGGTGATCCGGAAGTCGGTTCGGACAGAGTGCTGCTGACAGGTTTCGATGGCGGACGCTATCCGTTCCCGTTATCCGTCTCTTTCGGTGTGAGTGTACAATTCTAATCTAATACTTAACAGATAAACAAATCATATTATGAGAAAAAGTTTTTACCATATATTGTTGTTGGGTGCTCTCACCTTGGGTACTACCAGTTCTTGTGATGACTATTTGGAAGTCGATCATTACGATATTCTGCCCGAAGATTTCATGTACCGGAATGAGGCAAATATAAAGTCGGGGCTTTATGGTATTTATGATACTTTTTATACCTATCAAGCAGTGATAATAGTGGCGATGATACGACATGGGGATTTAAGCCCAATGTATTTATTGCCGGACACAGTACGATGGATTGCCAGGCGTCCGGCTGGGATGCCGAATGGCAACGTCATGCGGTATTAGCCAATAAAGGTTCGCTGGATACGGCTTGGCGTATGAGCTATAAGGGTATTGACCGTGCCAACCGTTTTCTGGCCGGATTGCAGAATGTGGACGTTTCCGTGCTTTCTGCCGAAAAGAAAGTGCAGTTTGAAGCCGAGGCGCGTGCCATTCGTGCATACAATTACTTGTATTTGTCAAAAGTCTTTGGCCCTGTCCCCATGTTGCTTACGGGTGAGACTTATACAACCAGTGCAGGAAAGGCGCGTCCTGAAAATCTGGAAGCACTTATCAGGTTATTGAGGAAGACCTTAAGTTTGCCATGGAAAAGCTGGATTGGGAACCTGCCGATGGAGAATACGGTCGTATTACGAAAGGTTTCTGCAAGGCATTTTTGGCAGAACTCTATATGTATCAGAAGAAATTTACTGAAGCCAAGAAGGAATTGAATGACATTATTACCAGTAATACCTATGCATTGGAGCCGTGCTATGCCAATCTTCATGCCTGGGACAACCATTGGACAAAAGAATCCATTTTTGAGGTGGCTTATCATATTCACGGCAATATGAATTGGGGAGGCAACAGCCACGATGACGGCAAGATATGGTATGGCTATATGTGTGCCGCTCCCGAGTATGGCGGTTGGGGGTCCTTGGCTCTGTCTTGGGAGTATTATCGCTCTTTTGAGCAGGGAGACAAGCGCAAGGAGTATACTTGTGTAGGTACGGGTGACGTACATCCTATTACCAATGAAAAACTGGGTACCAATCCCTCTTACAGCGGATATGTACAAGGCTCTGAAAATGTACCTTGTGTATATTCACTGAAGTATTGGAGAAAGCAACCGGGTAAGGACGGGTTTGTGTATTGCCCGATTTCATTGACTTTCAAACGATATGCAGGCGTATTGCTGGATTATGCTGAATGTTGTTTCGAGACGGGTGAGGAAGCGACCGGATGGGAGATGATCAGACAAGTGCGTAATCGTGCGTGGGGTAACTTGGAAATTGGTGTACAAGCCATTGATTTCCCGCAGGCAATGTTGAATACGACAGTTGTCGATGTACCCGATGCAAAGACTGTTTATGCTGAATATAAGACGCGGAAAGGGTATACAAGTGATGTATGGAAAGTGGCTTTGACACAAGAACGCCGTCATGAGCTCAATGCAGAGTTCTCTTTATATTTTGACCTTTGCCGTATGGGGTTGGCTGAAGAATGGTTCAGATGCGAATACCCGAAAACAAAAGCCAATTCTACACCGGAGGAGTGCTGGGAAACTGGCGATTCTTTCCGTTATTTTGAGCATCAGAAATATCAGGAGATTTTCCCAATACCTACTAATGAGATTCTTAATAATCCTCTCATCAATCGGAGGACCAGAATGAGGGATATTGATGACTCTAAAATTGTGCTAAGAATAGACAATTATATTGTTCTGTTATTCTGAACGAAGTGAAGAATCTCTTCTACAGAAAAGAGATTCTTCACTATGTTTGGGGTATGTATTCCTGAATGAGCAAATCAGATGATTAAGTGTCCACAATTTAAACTTGTAGTTAAGTATGGCAAGAAAAACATTTTGTTTCCTTCTATTTATATGTATGGGCGTGTGTGCATGTACTGTTCGGCATAATTCGTTACGGTCGACATTGTGTGCGGAAATTGTTGCCAATGTCCGGGACAGTGTACTGCCATTTTGGATGGATTATGCAGTGGCGCCTGACGGCGGTTTTTATGGGACTGTATTGCGGAATGGTACTCCGGTGGTAGATGCTCCCAGAGGAGGAGTGTTGAATGCCCGGATTCTGTGGAGTTTTTCTGCTGCATACCGTACATTTGGAGATGAATCTTATCTGAAACTTGCCAACAAGTCTCAGCGCTATTTTATCGATACATTTATTGATAAGAAGAACGGTGGGGTGTATTGGTTGGTCAACCCCGATGGTGAAGTAGTGAATGCTTCTAAGTATACTTATGCCATGACTTATGCTATTTATGGATTAGCAGAGCACTATCTGGCGACGGGTAACGACGAAAGTCTGAAAACTGCTATTAGTTTGTATCATGTCTTGGAAGAAAAAGGTCGCGAACCGCAATATGACGGTTATGTGGAATCCTTTACCGAAAATTGGGAAAAATTGGAGCAATATGATAATAACGCTCCTAAGACCATGAATGCCCATCTGCATGTGTTGGAAGCTTATACCCTTCTATATCAGTGCTGGAAAGACAATGGCTTGAAGAAAAGGCTTGAGTTTTGCGTCGATTTGTTCATGAACCGCATTTACGACCCGTCAAGGAAGCATTTCAATCTGTTCTTTGATAATGAGTGGAACAGTCTGGTCGAAATGGATTCTTACGGACATGATGTTGAGACCGGATGGTTGCTTTGTGAGGCTGCCCGTACGCTGGAAATCAGGACTTGATAGAACAGACAAATCAGCTTGCATTGGATGTGACGGAAGCTTGTCTGGCTGAAGGAATGAGTGATAAAGGCTATATGATTTACGAGAAGAAAGGTGACAGAAAAACCAAGCATGCCTCATGGTGGGGCCAGATTGAAACGGTGATAGCTTGTGTCAATGCTTGGCAAATCAGCGGGAGTGACGTTTATCTACAATCGGTTGATACGGTCTGGACTTTTGTCAAAGACCATATGGTGGACAAGGAATACGGGGAATGGTATAGCGACTGTTTCGACGGAGAGCCTAAAAAGGAGGCTCCCAAAGTAAGTATGTGGCGTTGTCCATATCATACGGTACGCTTGGGAGTGGAAATGTATAATCGTTTAAAATAATACGTATGAAGAAATTGATAATAGGTGCGGCATCACTGATGCTTTGTGCAGGTTTGCAAGCCCAGGACTTCAAGATTAACCCGTCGGGGTATTTTGAAAACCACGGGGCCAATGTGATGGTTTTCAGTGATGTCTATCCTGAAGGACACCAAGGGGGTGTCACCTTGGTTTTGAATGGAGACCGCAGGGCCGCAGGCGGTGATGTGCGTTTCGAGATTTCGCAGGGGCAGTGGCAGGGATTGCCCAAGATGAGGAAACGGGTGGTGGATGAGGCTGCCAACGAAATCCGTGTCACACTGAGCTATCCTGACTCGGCCAAGCATATGGCGGGGTTCAATCCGATGCTCTATCCGGATTTTGCTTTCGGCTATACTATCAAGGTGAAAGGGGAAAAGGACTATCTGGTATTGACTGTTGATTTGGACCGGCCGGTTCCGGAGCGCTTTGCCGGGAAGCTCGGTTTCAATCTGGAGCTGGTGCCTTCTACCTTGTTGGGCAAGCCCTGGATTATGGATAACCGGACGGGTGTTTTCCCTCATCAGGCGATGGGGCCCACCATGAAGCAGACCTCCAATATGGAGCATATCGGAGACTTCAATCCTAAGGGGAAAGCCAGCCTGGACCAGTTGCTTCTGGACCGGAAGACTTATAATCCGATGATTGCCGATGATATTGTCTCTGCCCCTCTTGCCGCGGGAAAAAAGTTTGTGCTCAATCCGCAGGATGAGTTGGCAAAGATTACGATTGAGAGTGAGAAGGGAGATTTGATGCTGTATGACGGACGGATAAACCATAATAACGGTTGGTTTGTGCTTCGTTCGGAATTTCCGGCAGGAACGAAAGGGAATGCGGTAAAATGGATTATCCGTCCCACAGTTACCAAGGAGTGGCGCTATGCACCGGTAGTACAGACTTCCCAAGTGGGTTATCATCCCGGACAGAAGAAAGTGGCTGTCATCGAATTGGACAAACGGGATACAGATTTCCGGCAACCTGCCTCTACCGTATTGCGGCCGACGGCAGGAAACTGGTGAAACAGCAGGCTGCCAAGGATTGGGGAGATTTCCAGCGTTACCATTATTTGCAGTTCGACTTTACGGAAATTACGGAAGAGGGACTTTATCAGGTGATGTACGGTGATGCGGCTTCTCCGGTGTTCCGTATTGCAAAGGATGTTTGGGATAAAGGAATCTGGCAGGCGGAGGTGGAATATTTCCTGCCGGTACAGATGTGTCACATGCGTGTCAACGAGAAGTATCGTGTATGGCATGACTTCTGTCACCAGGACGATGCCCGAATGGCCCAAACGAATATCAATCACATTGACGGATATAGCCAGGGACCTTCTACTCTGTGTAAATATCAGCCGGGCGATCTTGTTCCGGGATTGAACGTAGGCGGTTGGCACGATGCAGGCGATTATGACCTGCGTGTGGAGTCGCAGGCAGGTGAAGCCTATATCCTCGCTATGGCTTGTGAGAATTTCGGTGCCTACTGGGACGAGACTTCCATTGATTTCGAAAAACGGATTGTAGAGATACACCAGCCTGACGGGAAAAACGACTTGTTACAGCAAGTGGAAAACGGGGCTTTGACCGTAGTAGCCGGTTGGAAGGCATTGGGACGCTCTATAGAGGAATTTTGTGTCCTACTGTACGGCAATATGCACACTTGGAGATGCTTCGGCCCATACTGATCATGTCAGTGGAACGGCTGATGACCGTTGGGTGTTTACGGAAGACAATCCGGGACGTGAGTTACAGGTGACCGCTTGGCTGGCAGGTATTTCACGCGTGCTGAAGGGACATAATGATACTCTGGCGGCAGATTGTCTGGAAATAGCCCGTGAGCTGTTTAAGATTACACGTTGTGATAACAATTGGATACTGACAACGAAAGTACATGCCGCCGTAGAGCTTTATCTGGCAACGAAGGAAGCCGGGTACCGCGATTTCGTTTTGCAGCAGCAGGATTTCATCTGCAAGAATATCCGTCAGACGGGCTGGTTCATCGGACGGTTCGACCAGGCTGTGGGCAATGTCCGTTTCAGCAAGGCTATTCGTAAGGCATTGCCGGAGTTACAGGCCATGTATCAGGAGTATAGCAGTAAAACCCCGTATGGAGTGCCACACGACAGAGGTAACCGTTCTTCCGGTTCATGGGAGCCTCAGCATTTGGGCTATAACTACTGTTATTTACATGCTGCTTATCCTGACTTATTTACACCGGACTACATTTTTAATGCCGTCCAGTATCTGCTGGGTATGCATCCGGGACGTAACCAGGCAGCTTTTGTAACGGGGGTTGGTGCCGAAACGATGAAGGCCGCCTATGGTGTCAATCGTGCTGATTGGTCTTATATCCCGGGTGGAGTTTCTCCGGGTACTAATCTGATTCGTCCCGATCTACCGGAACTGCTTCATTTTCCGTTCTTGTGGCAGGAAGGTGAGTATTGCCTGGGTGGACATGCTACGTGGTTTATGTATATGGTATTGGCGTCTAATAAAATATTGAATTGCAATGAATAGTAAAATAAAGGTAGATAAGTTTGTAATTGTAGTTTTTCTGCTCTGCATGGTTTGTAATATGACCATGCAGGCAAAAGCTTACGAGAGTTTCAAAGTATCCATTTATGTCCGTGCTTACGAGGTAGACAAGATGAAGGACATCCATTGGCTGGATTCTACCTGGAATGTGATTTCACAACAGTTGGAAGTGGACAAGATTTATCTGGAAACACACCGGGACTTGCTGGTTGTGGAGGATGCCACTCTGGAGCAGGCAAAGAAATTCTTCCACGACCGGGGTATAGAGACTGCCGGAGGCATTACCTATACCATCAACGAGGCAAACAGTTTCGAGACATTCTGCTATTCCAATCCCGAACACCGCAAGATGGTGCAAAAGATTGCGGAACACACGGCGAAACACTTTGATGAGTTTATTCTGGATGATTTCTTCTTCACCAGCTGCAAGTCCGACATAGAGATAAAGGCAAAAGGCGCGCAGAGCTGGACGGACTATCGCTTGAAGCTGATGACCGAGGCGGGTCGTGACCTTGTGCTGAAACCTGCCAGGAAAGTGAATCCTCAGGTAAAGGTGATTATCAAATATCCCAACTGGTACGACCATTTCCAGGGGTTGGGATTTAATCTGGAAGAAGGTCCCCAACTTTTTGACGGTGTCTGGACCGGGACTGAAACAAGAGACCCGGCAGGTAACCAGCATTTGCAGAACTATCTGAGTTATAATATCATCCGTTATTTCGAAAATCTGCGTCCGGGTTATAACGGTGGAGGATGGGTAGACGCCGGTGGACTGAACATGGGTATGGACCGTTATGCCGAGCAGCTTCATTTGACCATGCTTGCCAAGCTCCCGAGATTATCCTCTTTGCCTATCACCAGCTTCTGGGCGTGAAGCTGTCTCCTAAACAACGTACTCCCTGGCAGGGAATGGGCACCAGTTTTAACTATGACGAGGTGACTGCTCCCATCCGGTTGGAAGACGGCTCTTCGGTAGAACCTACCACGATGGCCCGTATAGCCGGTGTTGTGCTGAAACAAACGGATAAGTTGATTCATAAGCTGGGGAATCCGGTGGGTATAAAATCCTACAAGCCTTTTCATGCCGCCGGTGATGATTTCCTTCAGAACTATTTGGGCATGATAGGTTTGCCGATGGATATGCGTCCTGTTTTTCCGGAAGACCAGCAAGTGGTTCTGCTGACTGCACAAGCTGCACAGGATACGGAAATTATGGCTAAAATCAAGAGACAACTGCAAAGCGGGCGTGATGTGGTGGTTACGAGCAGTTTGCTGAAAGCCATTCCTGAGAAGCTTACAGAGGTAGCCGAGTTGCGTTGTACTGATTTGAAGGCTCTTGTCAATGATTTCGGCCGTTACGGGCAGTCCGGACGTGACCTGTTGATTCCGCAGGTGCAGTATTATACGAATGATGCTTGGGAGATGGTCAGTGCCGGTCGTCCGCTGACGGGTGGAGTTTCGGGCTATCCTATTCTGTTGAGAGCCCCGTATGCTACCGGTAATCTGTATGTTCTTACCATTCCCGACGATATGGGCAATCTGTATGATTTTCCGGCCAATGCTTGAATGAAATTCGTCGCATTATGAGTAAGGACATAGGAGTCTGTCTGGAAGCTCCCTCCAAAGTAGGCCTGTTTGTATATGACAATAAAACGCTGGTGGTAGAGAACTTCAATGACGAACCGGTAGAGGTGCGTATCGTGACCGGTGATAAGGTGATGAAGCTGGAAAGCTTGGAGGATGGGACTGTTTTGAGTCCTCTTCCTGCCGGACCGGTGATACAGACCAGACGTCCGGTTACGCCTAAGAATTCTTTCCGTTTATTACTGTTGCCCCATTCATATAAGGCATTCCGATATAAATAATGGGTAAGAAGATTGCCGGGTGACTATTTGAAAGAGCAAGGAGGCTGGTTTACTGTAAAACCAACCTCCTTTGCTTATTCATGAGCATGCTTATGCTCTCCCAGTATTCTGTGTGGCAGTGTTCCGTGTCCCAATAACTCTATCGGGCAGTTGAAGTTCCGTTCCAGCCACTCCTCCGTGACACCGGTGTCGGGGTGGTAATCCAGCGTTTCGTTGACGCAAGCGATAGACTTGACTTGCTGCAATACCGTACCGATGTCATGGCTGACGAGGATGATGGCACATTCTTCATTGATTTCTGTCAGTAGTTCGTAGAGGCGGGCTTCAAAACGCTTGTCAATGTAGGTACTGGGCTCATCAAGAATCACGACCTGTGGGTCGGAGATGATGGCACGTCCCAGCAAGGCGCGTTGCAACTGTCCGCCGCTCAAGGCACCTATGGCGCGTTGTTCCATGCCTTCCAGTCCCATGCGGGCTATCACATGGCGGGCCTTTTCCCGGTGTCGGGTATTGAAGCGCGAAGCAAGTGGCTTTTGGCTGCTGAGGCCTGAAAGGATGACTTCTTCTACTGTAATGGGAAACTTCCGGTCGATGCTGCTGTACTGGGGCAGATACCCCATGGATAATCGAGTGTTGAGGGGTAGGCATTGAGAACCGGCTACTTCGGGTGACGGGGAATCGGTATGATAAAGTATCTCTCCGGCAGTGGGCTTCAGCAGTCCCAGGATGCACTTGATAAGTGTGGTCTTTCCTCCACCGTTGGGGCCGATGATACCCAGAAAATCACGTTCGTAGATAGTCAGGTTTACATCGTGCAACACAGTCCGGTTATCGTATCCGGCACTGAGGTTCTTTATTTCTATAATAGGAGATGCGAGCATGTTTTTTTCTTATTCTCCTTCTCCTTTAGGGGAACGAGGGGTGAGCAGTGCTTGGGCCGTATTCATCATCTCCTCCTCCAGTCGTATGAGAGGGGATTGATAGCCACCACCCGGGTTCCGGTCTGCTGGGCGATAAGGTCGGCATTGCGGCGGTCGAATTCCGGCTGTACAAAGATGACGCGTACCTTCTCCTTCTTGCAGGAGTTTATCAGGTTCTTCAGATGGGTGGGAGAGGGTTCCTTTCCACCGGCTTCGATAGGAATCTGGTGCAGGTTGTAGTCGCGGGCAAAGTAGGAAAGTGCCGGATGATAAATCATGAAGGCACGGTCGGCATTCGGGCTGGAAAGCATCTGGCAGATGAGGCTGTCTGTATGCTCTATCCGCCGGATGAGTGCGTTGTAACGTTCCATGTAGGCGTTTTCATTGGCTTTGTCTATGGCGCAGAGTGCATTCAGAATATTTCCGGCAATGATTTGGGCGTTGATGGTGGAATTCCAGATGTGGGGTTCCACACCACCGGCGTGCGTATGGCCTTCGTGTACATGCCCGTCTTTATGATGATGTGCATGGGTATCGTCCAGAATAAGTTCCACATTCTCGGACATATCGAAGAATTGCAGGTGGGGAGCATTGTCCGTCAGTTTTTCCGTCCATGTCTGCTCGAAACCGATGTAGCCGATGCGGAAATAGGCCTTGCTTTGGGCAAGGTCGACAAGCTGCTGGGGCGTGGGGTCGTAGGTTTCCGGACTTGAACCTTTGGGCACCATGCTGACGACGGTGAATTCATCGCCGGCAATGGCTTCGGTGAAATACCGCAGCGGCTCGATGGTGACGGTAATCACGGGTTTATCGTCATTCTTCTTGTTCTGTTGGCCTCCTTGCTTGCACGAGAAGAGCAAGGTGGCTATGAGGAGTAAAAAACAAAACTTTTTCATTTACAATTTACTATTTACAATTTACAATTTGGCTGCGCTGTGGCAGGGGGCATCAACTATTCATTATCAACTATTCCTTATCCATTATCACTTCCTCTTTCCTTCCCCTCAGTATCTCCCGTTTCCCTCCGGGGGGGCCTGGAAGACGCTCTACCTTGAATCCTACGGCTTGCAGCATGCGGCGTACTACTCCTTTGGCGCAGTAGGTGGTCAGCACGCCATCAGTGCTCATGGCGGCATGGATATTCCGGAAGACTTTTTCCTCCCACATTCCCGGTTGCTTTTCGGGTGCAAAAGCATCGAAGTAGACAACGTCGAACGGAGATTTATTAATCATTAACAAACTGTCAATGCTTATTGTTTCGACATCTGCCCGCACTTTTCTCAGTGTGAAATAAGGAGTTATGGCAACTTCTTCTTCCCACGCAGCCCGATGCAGTTCCTCGAACAGAGGATTGTCGCTATATTTTAGCGCATCCACCTCCGGCCATGCAAGCGGATAGAGTTCGATACCGGTATAGTGCACAGGTCTCTTTTCCTTTTCGGCAGTTTCCAGTGTAAGCAGGGCATTCAGCCGGTGCCGAAACCGATTTCAAGGATATGCGGGCGGGCAGTAGCGGATGCTTTCAGTCCCATGTCGATGAAGATGTGCTGTGACTCTGTACGTGCCCCTTTACCGAATGATAATGTTCATTCAGTTCCGGTACAAACAGTGTCGCACTTCCGTCTTCCGTCTTCTCTATGATTCGTTGCATCACTTCTGCTTTTGTTGAATGTTTTTATTTGGTTTAATTCTCTGTGATTCAGCGTGTTGTTGCGCCTATATATCCAGTGTGCTGCATCTATACATCCAGTACGTTGCATCTATACATCCAACGCGTTGTATCTATACATCTATTGCTCAAACTCACTACATGTCAATAATTCATCATCGAAATGGCTCCTTGCAGTGCCCACAGCATAGCTATGTAGCGCACCAGTTTCCCTGCAAACATGGACGTGGTGGTCAGCATCAGATTACTGCGCATGAAGCCCAGTGCAATGGCTATAGCCTCTCCCACAAAAGGCAGAAAGGCGAAGAAAGCCATCAGTGCCCCTTTCCCTTGGAGGAAATGCTGCATCCGTTCTATCTTTTCCCTTTTACCTTGAAATATTTCTCAATCCAGTCTATACGTCCCAGACGTCCCATGTAGTAGCACGTCATGCCTCCCAGCGTATTTCCCAAGGTGGCGGAGAGTACGCACAGTGCCGGGCTCAGACCGACCTTGACCAGTGCTACCATCACTATCTCGGAACTGAACGGAATGATGCTTCCTGCCAATAGGGCAGAGATGAACAGACCGACATATCCCCAGTCAATCAGCAGCTGTACGAGTGTATCTACAAAAGCGTCCATATGTTGAATCCTAATAGAATGAATAATCCGATAAATGCACAAATGAAGAATATATTGGAACCGCGGCTATTTGTCAGTACAAACAAGTGTCCCGCCAGGATGCTGACACCGATGAGCAGAAAGGACATCAGGTGGACACTCAATACCGGTTGCAGTCCGATATAGACAAAGATGCAGAAATTCAGCAGGATGAGGAAGTGTAGATAGCTCCGGGTGCGTATCTTGTCTTCATAGCCGGCAATGAGACAGTGTGCCGCGCTGACGATGAACAGAACAAGGAGATACCCGAGGGTGGCGAGTTCCCACGGCTGATAGTCGAACCGGGTGGGAGCGAAGGTCACCAGCTCGCGGAAGGGCTGGCAGAAGAGTTCCATTTGCCCGTAGTAGAGGCGTGTCCCAGCAACAGCCAGTAGGGTACGCTCCATCCTACCAAGGAAGCGAAGAAACTTTTGGGTTGGAGAGACTGGAAGTTGTAGGCACCTATCCAGAAGATGGGGACAAACAGCATGAGCTGCGGAAAAAGCAGGCTGCCCAGTCCGATGAAGACAAAGGCGTGGAAGAGACTGCCTGTGGGCCGTGCCTGCTGGTAGCTCTTGAAAGAGGAAAAACAGTGCCACCAGGAAGGAGGCGGCTGCCAAGTCTCCCGCATACAGCATGTGTAGGCTGGGGCAGACGGATATCAGCAGGAAGTAGACAGAAGTCTGTACCGATGCCCGCATCCGGATGATGGCGAACGTATTGTTGAGCTGTATTAGGAAGTACCCGATGACGGCATACAGAATAAAGCTGAAGAGACGGTTTGCCAGGTGGGGATGCAGAAGTCGCAGAATGTTTCCCAAAGGAATATCCGCTTTGCTGTGTCTCCGTCTCGGGCAACAGAACAGCGGTCAGTATCCAGCAGGATACTGAAATCAGGATAGCGGTGGGTAGTGTGAACCGCCCTGCCGTTATCCGGTTCTGGAATCTCTTCGTTCTCATTTATAAGTCAAATCCGATGTCGCGACGGAAATATTTCTTCTCGAAGTTTATCATGTCGGCCACGCGGTAGCTCTTCTGCAAGGCTTCTTCCTTTGTTTCACCATAGGAGCAGACGGCGATGACACGGCCACCGGCAGTTACGGTCTGTCCGTCTTTGGTGGCTGTTCCGGCATGGAAGAGGATGCTGTCCGTTTCGGGAGCCTTCTCGAATCCGGTCATCACCTTGCCCTTTTCGTAGGCTTCCGGATATCCTCCGCTTACCAGCATGACGCAAGCGGCTGTGCGTGGGTCGAATTCCAGTGTACGCTGGTCGAGGTCGCCCTGGGCAACGCCTTCGAGTAGGTCTACCAGGTCGCTCTTGATACGTAGCATTACACTTTCGGTTTCGGGGTCGCCCATGCGGACGTTGTATTCAATCACCATCGGTTCGCCCTTCACGTTGATAAGTCCCAGGAAGATGAAGCCTTGGTAGCCGATTTCTTCTTCCTGCAGACCGTTTACGGTAGGTTCGATGATGCGGGTGCGTACTTTTTCCATAAATGTTTCGTCGGCAAAAGGTACGGGAGTAACGCTGCCCATACCGCCGGTGTTGAGGCCTTTGTCGCCTTCGCCGATACGCTTGTAATCTTTGGCTACGGGCAATACCTTATAGTGGCGGCCGTCTGTCATCACGAATACGGAACATTCGATGCCGCTGAGGAACTCTTCAATGACTACCGTGGCGCTGGCATCGCCGAACATGCCGTCCAGCATTTCCTTCAGCTCTTTCTGAGCTTCTTCCAGTGTGGGGAGAATCAGCACGCCCTTGCCTGCACACAGTCCGTCGGCCTTCAGTACGTAAGGCGCTTCGAGGGAAGCGAGGAAGTCGAGTCCCTCCTGCAAGTTGTCGGCGGTGATGCTCTTGTAGCGGGCAGTGGGGATGTTGTGGCGCATCATGAAGCCTTTGGCAAATTCCTTGCTACCTTCCAGTGTAGCACCTTTGGCGGTGGGGCCGATGATGTCGATATGGCAGGTGGCAGGGTCTTCCTTGAAGCTGTCGAAGATGCCTTGTACCAACGGGTCTTCGGGACCCACAACAATCATGTCGATTTCTTTCTCAAGGGCAAAGGCCTTGAGTGCGGGAAAGTCTGTCGCCTTCAGGTTCACATTCTCGCCTGCTTCGCTTGTACCTGCATTGCCGGGCGCAATATATAGTTTCTCTACTTTCGGGCTTTGGGCAATCTTCCATGCCAGAGCGTGTTCGCGGCCACCGGAGCCTAATAATAATACTTTCATGGGTTCATTTACAATTTACAATGTACAATTTGTCTGTGCTGTGGGGCATCAGGTAAGTTGTACAGATTGTTATACTTAATGATTTATTCTCTCTTTATTCTCTTCTTTCTTCTACCATCTACTCCCTATTTGCACGCCCGCACTGCATAGCAAATTGTACATTGTATATGGTACATTGTACATTAAAGATATTCTTCAAAATATCTTGTTATCTTCTCGTGCAGATGCACACGGTCGCGTCCCAGGACGTTGTGCTTGTGCGTGGGATAGATAAACAAATCGGGATAGGTACGGGCATCCACGCACGCCTTCATGAATGAAAGGGTGTGCTGCGGCACGCAGGTGTCGTCGTGGTCGTCGTGTATGATGAGCAGATGTCCTTTCAAGTTACCGGCAAGGTTTTTCAGATTTGTCTGCTTGTAGCCTTCCGGGTTCGCTTGCGGAGTGTCCATATAGCGCTCACCGTACATTATCTCGTAGTATCCCCAGTCGATAACCGGTCCGCCGGCAACGCCTACCTTGAAAATTTCGGGATAGCGCAGCATCAGCGCCGTAGTCATGTGTCCTCCGAAGCTCCAGCCGTGCACGCCGATACGCTCTCCGTCCACATAAGGCTGGCTTTTCAGGAATTCTACGCCCTTCACCTGGTCTTTGCCCTCTTCGATGCCCAGCTGGCGGAAGGTGGCGTTTTCAAACTCCAGTCCACGGTTGCTGCTGCCACGGTTGTCGAGGCTGAACATGATGTAGCCTTTGTTTGCCATGTAGATGTCCCAGCCGCGGGCATCGTTCATCCAGCCGTTCGTTATCATCTGGCGTGCGGGCCGCCGTATACGTAGACGATGGCGGGATACTTCTTTGCCGGGTCGAAGTCGGCAGGCTTTATCAGGCGGTAGTACAAGTCTGTCTTGCCGTCGGCGGCTTTGATGGTGCCTACTTCTATGCTGGGCATTTCAAAGCTTCGTAGGGGTTCTTGGCTGTCAGCAGTGTGTGTTCCCGTTGTTTTTCGTTGGTGGACATCAGTTTTATGATACGGGGCAAGTGGGCGAAGAGGCATTGTCGATGAGGTAAGTTCCCATGAAACCGGAGATTTGTGCCGAGTGCATGCCGGTTGGGTCTCCTATCAAGCTGCGTTTGCCATTCTTCAGGTTGACAGCGTAAAGGTTGCTCTGCAAAGGAGAGATTTCCGTACTCTTGATGATGAGCTCTTTCGTGTTCCGGTTAAAACCTACGATGTCTTGTACAAGCCAGGGGCCGGAGGTGAGTTGCTTCAGCAGTTCCCCTTCCGTATTGTATAGGTACAGATGGTTGAAGCCGTCACGCTGGCTTTGATAGATGAACTTGTGGCTGTCCCATGGCAGGAATAGAATGGGAGATTGCGGCTCCACATATTTGGGATGTCTCTCTTCGATGAGCACTTGTTGCAGCTTTCCGCTTTCAGCATCGTACCGGCACAGTTCGGAGTGGTTTTGGTCTCGGTTTAGCTCTATCAGATAGAGGCTTTTGCCATCCGGTGCCAGGTGATGTTGGTGAAGTAGCGGTCTTTTGGGTCGCCCATGTCCAGGTAGATGGTCTTTTGAGTAGCCGGATTGTAGATACCTACCTTTACCTGATGGCTGAGCATGCCGGCCATGGGGTAGCGTATTTTATCCACCAGTGCTATTCTTGTCGTGATGTCAACCAATGGATAGGGGGTGACCATGCTTTCGTTCATTCGATAAAAGGCCAGCAGGTCCCCGGCAGGATTCCAGAAAGTGCCTTTTGAAATGCCGAATTCATTGCGGTGCACACTTTGTCCGCAGACGATACCTTCCGGTTCGTTGGTGACTTTCAGGGTTTGCCCGTCACCGGTCATCACATAGAGATTATTGCCGATAGTATAAGCCAAATGGCGGCTTACCTCGTTCCAATCCTCATTTGCGGCTTGGGCGGGGCAAGGCTGGCTCCAGATGACTTTTTTCTTCTTCCAGTCGACGAGGGCACGGTACTTGCCGGTGTTCAGCAGCAGGAGTGGGTCTATTTGGACTTGAATACCCAGATTGACGCCTCGGGGTACGTTGACAGCCTTTGCAGCATGAAAGTGACGCAGTTTTCCAAGTCCTTTTTCTTCCAGCAGCGCGTTGGCTTCTTCCAATGTGATGGCAGTGAATTTCTCTCCGGGCTTGGCACCTAATCCTTTGACAGCCCATGTACCTTCTATATTGTCGATGCCAAGTTCCAGACAAGCGGCATCGCCCCACCACTGGTACGATTTGTTTTCCGGTTTGTGGTAGGTCTCACCTCCGGGAATCAGATCTTCCAGGGTCGGCTTTTTCAGTTCTTGTGCCATAGCGTTTGTTGCAAGCAGAGCAGGTACTGTTATCAGCAGTGCAAGAATGCTCTTACTTATTTTCTTTGCATTCATTCTCCTTGTCATTGTTCGTGTTATTCTTCTTCCTTCTTTCCCGCCTCTCTTCTTTTGCTTTCCGGGTAAGACTCACCCGACCTTGTTCTGCGTTCTCCACCGAATTCACGTCTTTCCCTCGGTCTGAACTCCCGTCTTTCCCCATCCTTGAACTCTCTTCTTTCACGCGGACGGAATTCGCGCTTTTCGCCGTCCTTGAATTCTCTTGGTCTGCGTTCGCCGTTGAACTCGCGTCTTTCGCTACCGAATTCACGTCTCTCTCCACTGAATCGGGGACGGAATTCGCGTCTTTCTCCGGATTTGAACTCTTTCCGTTCCCCAGAAGCCGGACGAAATTCTTTGCGCTCCTTGCTCAACTCCTCGCCTTCGGCACGGAATTCCTTGTACTTTCCATCGAAGATTTCGTACTGGCGGAATTCGCATTCCAGCGCACCATTGAATAAAGGTATCTTGGAGGTGGCTTTTAGCCCGATTTGGTCGAAGCACTCTTCCCGGTAAGAAAGAATCCATGCGGTGTTGCCCGTAAAGGCATGTTTCAGACGCTCGCCAATCATGGAGTAAAGGCCCAGCAGGTCGTTGGTAGAGATACGCTCACCGTAGGGAGGATTGGTGATGATGATGGATTTCTCCGCAGGTTGCTCGAATTGCTGGAAAGGTTGCAGCTTCAATACCACGTCCTTGCTTACGCCGGCAGCCTTTATATTGTGTGTGGCAATTTCGTTTGCCTTCGGGCTGTTGTCGTAACCGTATATCTTATGCGTAAATTCACGTTCCTGCTGTCGTCATTGTATATCGTGTCGAACAGCTCCTGGTCAAAATCCACCCACTTCTCGAAAGCGAACTCCTTGCGGAATACGCCCGGAGCGATGTTGCGTGCAATCAGCGCCGCTTCGATGGGAATGGTTCCCGAACCACACATCGGGTCTATCAGGTCACATTCGCCACGCCAGCCGGTCATCAATATCATGCCGGCGGCTAGCACCTCATTCAGCGGGGCCTCTACTGCTTCCTGGCGATAACCGCGGCGGTGCAGCGATTCGCCGCTGGAGTCGAGAGACAGCGTACATTTGGTTTCGGCAATGTGTATGTTCAGCAGCACGTCCGGTTTGTTGACACGCACGCCGGGACGTTCGCCGGTCTTCTCGCGGAAATAGTCCACGATGGCATCCTTCACCTTGTAGGAAACGAACTTGGAATGACGGAACTCTTCACTGAATACAACCGCGTCCACGGCAAAGGTCTTGTCCGTATCCAGATAGTCTTCCCATCGGATGGCTTTAATCTGTTCGTAAACCTCGTCGGCATCCTTGGCTGTGAAGTGTTTGATGGGTTTCAGTATCCGGATGGCTGTACGCAGGCAGAAGTTTGCCTTGTACATCATTTCCTTATCACCACTGAAAGATACCATGCGGCGGCCTATTTCTATTTCGTTGGCGCCCAGTGCAGTCAGCTCTTGTGCCAGTACCTCTTCCAGTCCTTGGAAGGTTTTGGCAATCATTTCAAAAGATTGTTCGCTCATCTATGCATTTACTTTATGTGAATCGGCAATCTGGGTAGTTGTCACTCGTTTCTCTCATTAGTGGCTGATAACCATTTAACTACTTGAACTGCTGATTTGAGTTATTTACGATTTTAATTGTTTATTGGTTGTTTGTGACTTACTTCTTGGCCTTTGTCTGTACAATCCTTGCTCCTGCGGGAACATCTTCTGTCACCCAGATATTGCCGCCTACGGTGGCTCCTTGTCCGATGGTGATGCGTCCCAATATGGTGGCGTTGGAATAGACTATCACATTGTCTTCCAGAATGGGATGGCGGGGAATACCCTTGATGGGCTTGCCGTCTTCGTCTAGCGGGAAGCTCTTGGCACCGAGGGTCACACCCTGGTACAGCTTCACGTTGTTGCCGATGATGCAGGTCTCGCCGATTACCACACCCGTACCGTGGTCGATGGTAAAATAACCACCTATTTCCGCTCCTGGATGGATATCGATTCCCGTTTCACTGTGCGCCATCTCGGTGATGATGCGGGGAATGAGGGGAACACCCAACTTGAGCAACTCGTGTGCGATGCGGTAGTTGCTGATGGCGCGGATGGCCGGATAGCAGCTGATGACTTCGCCGAACGACTGTGCGGCGGGGTCACCGTTGTAGGCGGCTTCCACATCTGTGGCGAGTGTACGTCTCATTGCCGGCAGGTTGCTGATGAACTTGGCAGCCAATAAGGCGGCTTCTTCCCGTTGGAGCTCGGTACAACAGTTGCATTCGCCGTCGCCTGCAAAGCAGAGGCCGGCAAGGATTTGCTCGGTCAGCAGGTCGAACAAGCGTTCGACATTGACACCGATATGGTAAGTCACCGTACGGCTGTTGACCGTAGAATTTCCGAAATATCCGGGGAAGATGATGGCTCGCGCCAGTTCGATGATGTCGCGCAGCACTTTTGCCGAAGGCAGCGGGTTGCCGTCCGTATGCTGGTGAAACAGTCCTTTGTATGATTCGCTTTCCGATAGCTCATCGACTGCTTGTGTCAAAATGTGGGTAAAGTTGAGTGGACTCATTATGATATCCTTAAGTTTAAAAGTGGCAACAAAGATAGGAAATACTCGTCAAATATCCTACATATCCCTCATTTATAGTACGTATTTACCATATTTGTGGTATTTTCTACGAACCAATTTTGCGCTACTTTTGTCTTGTAAGAAATAACATACCTCGTTCCACTCCGGATTGTTAGTCTTTTCCCTTAGGGGAATGAGGAATTTAAAAACAGTTGGATTATGAAGAAGATAGCAGAACGCCTTACCGACCTGGTAGGCAACACTCCCTTGCTGGAGTTGAATAATTATAACAAGAATAAGCGTCTGAAAGCCCGTGTTATCGCCAAATTGGAATATTTTAACCCCGCCGGCAGTGTGAAGGACCGCGTGGCGCTTGCCATGATAGAAGATGCCGAGGCAAAAGGCTGTTGAAGCCCAGCGCCACCCTCATCGAGCCTACCAGTGGCAATACGGGCGTGGGGCTGGCTTTTGTAGCCGCCGCCAAAGGTTACAAGCTGATACTGACGATGCCCGACACAATGAGCCTGGAACGCCGCAACCTCTTGAAAGCCCTCGGTGCGGAATTGGTACTGACTCCGGGTGCCGACGGTATGAAAGGCGCCATAGCCCGTGCCGAAGAACTGAAAGCCGCCAACCCCGGCTCGCTGATTCTACAGCAATTTGACAACCCTGCCAATCCGGCAATGCACGAGCGTACTACCGGACAAGAAATCTGGCGTGATACAGACGGCCGGGTGGATATTTTCGTGGCCGGTGTAGGTACGGGAGGCACAGTGAGTGGTGTGGGTGCAGCCTTGAAAGCCAATAACCCGAAGGTAAAGATTGTGGCTGTGGAGCCCGAAGATTCTCCCGTACTTTCCGGTGGGAAGCCCGGTCCCCATAAAATACAAGGTATCGGTGCCGGATTTGTGCCAAAGAACTATAACAGTGCCGTGATAGACGAAGTGCTGCTGGTATCCAATGATGACGCCATCCGTACGGGTCGCGAACTGGCGAAGTATGAGGGATTGTTGGTCGGCATCTCTTCGGGAGCTGCCGTTGCTGCAGCTACCCGCTTGGCACGGTTGCCCGAGAATGAAGGAAAGACGATTGTAGCGCTGCTACCCGATACGGGAGAACGGTATCTTTCGACGCTGTTGTATGCATTTGAGGAATATCCGTTGTAAAAGTAAATATTTCTGCCGGTTATCCGCTCCATCAATGTGGAGCAGGTGACGCAGATGGTATTTATAGTTCGCTTGGTCTTAACCCGAATGACCGGCAGCTATTTTCTCTACTTTCACTTCCCATATCTTGACATTGCGTACGGCGGGTTCGGCATATTTGCATTCATTTTCCGTATATTGCTTCATCAGCATGTCGAGTACGCGTCGCTTCTCTTCCATGTCTTCCACGAAGTGTACTTTCCCACGACAGATAACACTGCGCGACTTCATGCTGTAGCTGCATGCCACTTGCCGGTGCATATAAACCAGCTCGTGTCCTTCGCAGAAGGTGATGCAAACTTGCGGGTGCTTTGTTACCATCTCCACTTTACTGCCTTCCGGGCCGGAATGCAAGTATATTACCCCGTCTTGATAGGCAAAGTTCATGGGAACCGTATATGGGTTTCCTTCAAGGTCTGTGATGCCCACTATGCAGTATGGGCATTTACGGATAATTTCCTCAATCTGTGTAGGGTCTGTAATAGTAATTGTCTTCATGTGCAAAGCCTCACCCCCGGCCCCTCTCCGAAGAGAGGGGAGTGGGGAAGTGGGATATTTAATATTGTAGGGTTATTCTTTATTTCACTTCACTCAAGTTTCGCAAGTTTTCAATTCATTGCTCTCCTCTCCCCTCTCTTCGGAGAGGGGCCGGGGGTGAGGTTACACCAGTGCAAAGTCCAACTGCTTCTTTTCCAAGTTAGCGCGTGCCACCTTAATGGTAATGGCATCTCCCAGACTATAAATTTTATTTTTGCGGCGTCCGCGCAGGCAGTAGTTCTTTTCATCGAATTCGTAATAGTCATCATCGAGGTCGCGGATAGGAATCATGCCTTCGCACTTGTTCTCATTCAGCTCCACGTAGAGTCCCCATTCCGTTACGCCGGAGATGACGCCGTCGAAGGTCTGTCCCAGGCGTTCGGTCATGAATTCTACTTGCTTGTACTTGATGGAGGCGCGTTCCGCGTTGGAGGCTATCTGCTCCATGCTGCTGCTGTGTTCACAGAGGGCTTCGTATTTCTGTTCGGACACGGTGCGGCCTCCCTGGTCCAAGTACTTGGTGAGCAGACGGTGTACCATCATATCCGGATAGCGGCGGATGGGCGAGGTGAAATGGGTATAGTAATCGAAAGCCAAACCATAGTGCCCCACGTTATGCACGGAGTAGCGTGCCTTCTGCATGGCGCGGATGGAGACGGTTTCAATCAAGTTCTCCTCCTTCTTGCCCTGGATGTCGTCCAGCAGGTGGTTGATGGACTTGGAGATGTCGGTCTTTGTACCGCTGGTACGCAGCTTGTAGCCGAAACGGGCGATGAACTGTGCCAGGTTGTCCAGCTTCTCCGGGTCGGGGAGGTCGTGAATACGGTATGGCAACACTTTGGCTTTCTTGCCTTTGGGCACGCGGCCTATCTTTTCGGCTACGGTGCGGTTGGCGAGCAGCATGAACTCCTCTATCAGCTTGTTGGCATCTTTCGACTCCTTGAAGTAGACGCTGACGGGTTTGCCCTTCTCGTCAATTTCGAACTTCACTTCGTAGCGGTCGAAGTTGATGGCTCCTGCCTTAAAGCGGTTCTCACGCAGTATTTTGGCAAGCTTATCCAGTTGGAGCACCTCTTCCTGGAAGTCTCCTTTGCCGGTTTCTATAATCTCCTGGGCTTCTTCGTAGGTGAAGCGGCGGTCGCTCTTGATGACGGTATGTACCACGCGTGAGTTCTTCACTTCGCCTTTTTCCGTCATTTCAAAGATGACGGAGTAGGCAAGCTTCTCTTCGTCGGGGCGGAGTGAACAGATGAAATTACACAACCGTTCGGGGAGCATTGGGATGGTGCGGTCTACGAGGTAGACGGATGTGGCACGCTTCTCGGCTTCCTTGTCTATGATGCCGCCCTCTTTCACGTAGTGGGTCACGTCGGCAATGTGTACGCCTACTTCCCAAAGTCCCCCTTTCAGTTTGCGGATGGAGAGGGCGTCGTCGAAGTCCTTGGCATCCTTGGGGTCGATGGTGAAGGTGGTCACACCCCGGAAGTCCTCACGTCGGGCTATTTCCTCGGCGGAGATTTCGGCGGGTATCTTGTCGGCAGCTTTCTCTACGGCAGCGGGGTAGACATAGGGCAGGCCGAATTCCGCCAGGATGGCGTGCATCTCGGTGGTATTGTCTCCTGCGCGCCCCAGGATGTCGATTACCTGGCCGATGGGGTTCTTGGCTTTGTCGGGCCATTCCACCACCTTTACGATGGCTTTGTCGCCCGTCTTGCCGCCTTTCAACTTTTCTTTGGGGATGAAGATGTCGTTGGCAAGCGTACGGTTTTCCGTTACAAGGAAAGCGTATGACTTGGCAACTTCCAGGGTACCCACGAAGGTGTCGTTGGCACGTTCCAGTATCTCGATGACTTCTCCTTCGGCTTCGCGTCCGCGACGCTTGGCATAGAAGGCGATACGCACTTTATCATTGTTCATGGCGTGTGCGAGTTGCGTTCGGCCACGAATATCGGTTCGCCTCCACCTTCCGGTATAAAGGAATTCTTGCCGTTGCTCTTGCGCTGGAAGGTTCCGGTCATTTCCACGCCGTGGTTGTTCAGCTTGTATTTGTGCTTGTCCACTTCTGTGATGTAGTCGTCCATCGACAGTTCGGACAAGATGTCCATGCACAGCATCTTCAGCGGATGTGTGGTGAGGTGGAGTTGTTCAAAGATGTATTTCAGGGATAATACTTCGTCTTGCTTTGTGTGGAAGAATTCCAGCAGTACTTTGACGAGCTCTTTCTTCTTCAT